>Ga0247836_1001915_pt1 | contig 31807 bp, 43 predicted proteins | sample LaCruzMarch2015__4_FD_187116 | JGI IMG/M metagenome (GOLD analysis project Ga0247836, IMG submission 187116) | Freshwater microbial communities from meromictic Lake La Cruz, Castile-La Mancha, Spain - LaCruzMarch2015_14m | ecosystem: Environmental > Aquatic > Freshwater > Lake | place: Spain... | reverse complement strand
AATACTTAAAGAAGTTCCTACAATATTACTGGATAAAGTAATAGTAGCAATACCTGCTACTCCTGTTGTTCCAGTTACACCAAAACCAGTACTAAAAGTTAATTGAGTTACACTACCTGATGTACCAACAATAGTATTATTGGAATCTCTAACAGTAATACCACCAGCGGGAGCAGCAGGAATCCAAGAAAGGCCAGAACCAGTAGAAGAAAGAATAGAACCAGCAGTTCCTACAGTTCCACCTGCAGAAATTTGAGTTAATGTAGCAATACCAGAAACATAAACATTACCAACAACGTGAAGTTTACTTGTTGGATTTGTGGTTCCTATACCAAGATTACCAGTAGATGGATTAAATACAAGACCAGTAGTGGTTATACCAAATCCAGTAGTAGAACCAGTTCCGGTTACATAAGTTAGGTATTGTGATTGATTATCAGTGTTTGCTGATATTAATAAACTTGAAGTTGTAGTAACTCCAGTAAGTTGAGAACCATCACCCCTAAATGATGATGCACTTACAATACCACTAATATTTGCATCACCATTTACATATAACTCATAACCCTGCGTATCAGCAGTTTTAATGCCAACATTTCCAGTAACCTCAAGTACTGTTTTATCTTCGGTATAAGAAACAATACCAATCTTAAGATTTTGTTGACGATTACTGATATACTTTGCCATTTTAGTTAAGTGTTTCTAGAATACTGCCAATAAACTTCAAATTGGATGCATTACTACCAGATAAAACTAACTTATCTCCACTTTCCAAGACTAACTTTCCGGCAAGAAGATTTGCAGTATCATTTGCCGAGATTGGATATTGTTTTAACATTTCGGTGGTGACTGCTACTCCAACTACACTTCTTTGATGTGATAATGAAACATCATAAGAAGATGCACCGATATTTGCGACTTGAGCTAAAAGAACAACACCGGTATAACCAACAGGTGCGGTATATACTGTGGTTGGACTTGTAGATACAACTGCCGTAATTGTTTGAAATACATTAAGTGCTAATGCCATTTTTTAATCTCCTCCTAATGCGAGTATGAATGGTGTCATTGTAGAGAACAAACTCTTAGAATAAAAAGTACCAGAAATAGTTCCGGTTTGTTGATTAATCACAACACCATCACCAATACGAAAGTTTCCTGCTTGGTCTGTGGATGTAAATACAACCAGACCACCATTTCTCATATCAGTTTCATTTTCTTGAATTGGAACTCCACCTTGATTAGGAAGAGCACCATTAATATTAGTTCCAGAACCAATGTACTCTAAAGAATGTCCTGATGCTAATACCCGACTTTGCTTAAAGAAAGGAACAGTTGAACCAAGACCAACTGCATAAGGAAGATTATCATTTACTGTAATCGTACAAATACCACCAGATATTGGTGTTGACCTTAATATAGAATAATAAGTAGGAATTAGATTTGCGGTTCCTGTTGCAGTATTTATCCCAGAGTTGGGTGATGCAAAAGTCACTGTTGGTATTCCTGTGTATCCTCTTCCATTAGAAACCATTTCTACAGAAGTTACAGAACCATTCGTAACTTCACCTACGGCAGTTGCAGAAACTCCCCAGGGTTCACTTGGGTCACTAAAGGTAATGTCCACATTTTGAGTATAACCAGTTCCACCAGAACCAACAGTCACACTACCAACGGTATAATATAACTCATCAAAAAATACAACCTGACCATCAAAGGGTCTTGTGGTATTTATTTTAACAGTTCCTCCAGAATTATAGGTATGAGTGCGTGTAGAAACTCCAACATAGGCAGAGAAACTATTTGCGGCACCAATAGCAGCAACCTCAAAAACATATCCAAAGTTTCCAGAAGGGAAATTTGCAATCGTACTGATTGATACAATACCATTATTCACATAATTATGAGTAATTGTAGAGGTTCCTACATTCACCACAAACTGATTAGATGCAGGTATTGAGATTACATTAAATACATAATTCGAATCTCCATTATTATCACCAGGTGCCGGTGGAAAATATGCAGTAGATATACCACTTCCAGAATTACAAGAAAATACCAAATTAGACATCGTAACACTAATACCAACAGTAAAATTATGATTAGTAGATGTCGTTACGGTTAAAATACCAGTCGTACTAGTATAATTTGCAGTGCTGATATTATAATTAGTAACTGCATTTGCCGAAGAACAGGTAAATTTCAATTCGGCAATTGAAACACCCATTCCAACATTAAAGTTGTGATTTGAAGATGTAGTGACCGTAACAATTCCACTCACATTATCATAAAGAGCATCGCTTACATTCAGTGTTGGGACATTTAAATCTAAAACAAAAGTATCACTATCGGCTGCTGCGGCAGTTGTAATAATTCCTGTATATTTCTTTGGTCCAACACCATCAGCAACTAAACCATAATTACCAAATGATGAGTTAGAGTTCGTTAAGTCACAGGCACTACCAGAACCACAGAAAATTGCAATATCATCACAAATGGTAAAAATAGAAACTAACTGGGCATATCCTTCATTCGTAATTGAAACTCCAATACCACCTTGATTATATTGAGTATAAGAGTCCACAACCATTGACTTTAATGGTCCTATTGCATTCTTTCCATCAATCTTCAGTCCAATACTATTTGGAATAAAGTTAGTGCAGTTCTGCACATAAGGTGACTGATTGAAATATCCAACTTGACTTGGATTAAATGCAAAGATTGCCTTACCAGAATTTAATGACCCAGTAAAGGACATCTCTGCAACATAATCACCATTTCCAACATAAAATAAATCTTGATTTGCATTTTGTGGTGATACTGATACTTCTCTCAGACTATCACCAATAATACTTACTTGTTCAGGAATAATAACTGGGTTATTTTCTACATAAGATCCAGCACTAACTTTAATAACAGTTCCTGTTCCTGCTGCTGCGATTGCTCCTGCGATTGTTGCTTTTGCGTCTCCAAGTTTTCTTCCTGTGTTTGTATCACTTCCATCTTTCGTAACATATAAAATATTTGTAACTGTTGTACCGGCACCAAGTCTTACAACATCAGTTCCTATACCACTTCTTTCTCTTGTAGTATAAAGTTCTGCATCATAAGTATTAAGTGCTAATTCGCCTAACTGTAAGTCTGCAACTACCGGTTTCTTACCCGGTACAGCAGACCTTTTAATTCTAAAAGGAGTTGCCATTGATATTCATTCTCGGTATATACCATTAAAATAAGACTTATATAAGTCTTTTGATATATTTATAATATTAATAAAATGGGGATTAAGATTGTCAGAGCTCCAATTATACTACCACCAAAAAAAGAATTCATTTTATTAAACTTGATTTTTATTACGTCCGGATCTATATCTATGTAAAAATTGATTTTGTTTTGGACTCATCCAGTCCAATATTGCATGATATCTTTCTTCCGAAAAGAACTCCTGATTATAATACCATTCTTCCCAATCTGTATGAGACTTTAATTGATTACATTCGTGACAGCAACACACGACATTTGTAATAAAATCACTTCCACCCTTACATTGAGGAATAATGTGATCTATCGTGAGTTTTTCTTCGCTTCCACAATAGGCACATTTATGATTCCATTTTTCTCTTATACTTTGTCTCCACATTCGTTTAGCTTCTGATGATGAACTGGTCTGAAGATTAAACAAATACCCGTCTGGAGAATTGTATAAAGTCATAAGTTACATTAACTTATAACTATTTATTATTAGTATGTGTATAAAGAATACATTCCATTTTTCTCAACTATCGCACTGCACTGATCCACCCAGTCTCCACAGCACATATATGTAATATTATCAAAGTTACGAATATTTCCATTATGAATATGTCCAACAATAATTCCGGAATATTCGGGGTTTTTTTGAACACAATAAGAGGCAAGATCAGTTTCATACTGATTAATATAATTCCTACCACGCATAGTATTCTTTAAAAAATAAACCAAAGAAAATCTAAAAAATCGATTTAACCACAAACTCAAAGGAGTAATTAATTCATATCCTTTATTAAAAATCAATTGCTTCCAAGAACCAGAAGAAAATAAAGAATGCTTATCTCCATGAACGCAAAGATACTTGTTTCCTTTTTGGTCATTATGAATATATTCGTCCACCATTTTAAAATTATGATGCTGAAAATCACAATACCTACGAAGATGTGCCTCGTGATTTCCTAAAACATAAACAACTTCTGTTCCGGTTTTTGATAGATTAAAAAGTTGATGAACACATTCGGTATGCTCTTTAGTCCATCTTGTATTGTATCTTTCCATACAATAAATATCAATTATATCACCAACCAAGACCAATTTTTCAGTCTTGAGTTCTTTAAGAAATTTTAGAAGCTTCTTAACATTACACCGATCAGTCCCTAAATGGAGATCTGAAATAAATACTGTATTAAACATCGTTAAAATATCCAATCTTTATAATTAAAAAAGTAACACTCGCGGCAAATAATAATAAAAATGCCGTATATTCCATTTTAGTATCGGGATTCGTTAATTTTGTCGAGAACTCTATTTAAATATCGATGAGCAATTTGCTTTGGATTTGTCGTATATTCGGTAATTTGTTCTTCGTATAATTCACGTTTGAGTTTAAGAACCCAACACTTTATCTCGTCCTTTGTTAGTTCATTTCTTGGCATAAAAAAAGAAGAGACCTCAATCTTATATAGATCAAAATCTCTTTATAAGGTTTATAGTTTGTTAGGGTTTCAGTATAGACCGAAAAAGAGTTTTCCAGTCACCAAATAAGAGACTACTGCAGCAACAAAGCCTAGCATAGCTGCTCTTCCGTTCCATTTTTCGGAACGTTGGGCATAAGTCTCAAGTGCATAACGCTCTGCATCCGTTGGAGACACATACATTTCAGGTTCCTTTGCGAACAGGTTTTGTTTGCCTCTCTCATCATTCGTAACGGTCATTGCAGTCTTATAAAGAACTATGCCATTATATAGGCAACAGGGGGTGATGTCAAGTACCCAAAGTCAGGATTTGATAATATTTAAGTCTCTCGAATACTCCAACCATTACTAGGTCTTGGAGTGGTTTGTTTTCTTCGATGTGCTGATTTCATACACCCATATCCAATACCATTATTTTTACAAAATACCATCAATTCTCCAGTAACAACATATGTTACTCCTTCAGGATCAGTAAGGATATATGTTTTTGCTAACGGATTATTTTTTCCTTTCCATCTTTGCCGCATCCTTTCACTGTGCTCGGGGAACTTTTTACCATACATTGGATTTCCTGCGCCACTTCTATTTTTTTTATATTCTTCAGTGTGCGATTTACCATAAAATGGATTATTTTCACCACTCATTTTTTTACTCAAATTTTGCTTTTCTTCTTCAGTATATATTCTAGCATAATTTGGATTATTTTCACCACTCATTCTTGCTTTTATTTTTTCTCTTTCTTCTTTAGTTTTTATACGACCAGAAGTGCCTTCCCCGCCATTAGTTCTATTATGAAGTATTCCTGTTCCCAAATCTTTTCTTCCAAAGACCACAATCATATACTTTTCGTGTTTGAATGCTTCTTCTTCCGTTAGGTTTTGTTTGAGAAATATTATTCTAGATTTATCCTTTGGTTGATTTATATTTTTTTGTTTTGAATAAATTCTTTTCCCAACACCCTTACCAATATAATAGGGAGTTCTATCTTCCCGCAAATATGCGTAGGTGTAATACTTCAATGAAGTCATTTCTATCTTATTGTTACTGCTTAATTATTTAGCATTTTAGCATTTGATATAAGAAAGGGCACCCAAAAGAGCGCCCAATCTTCGTCTGTAGAGATTGCAGTAACAACAGACTTATTATTTAGTTCGCCCTGTATGAAGATACTAAGTATTTTTTTGAGAAGGTTCCGTAATCCTACCAAGATATGGATCATAATTCATTAAGTCATTAATTGTCATATCAGATCCCTGAGTTTCCCAAAAATGAAGGAGACCATCATGACTTTGACGATGGAATAAATCCACATGATCTTTGTGTATGCTAGACCCCAATTCTATCTTATAGAGAAACAGTGGAATAGAAAAAGTATTACCTGAGTTATAAATTAAATCATCGGCAACAGCTCTTGGTTTGACTCCATTATCCAACTTATACTTATTATCACGAAGATGATGTCTTAAAATCTTTTCGGCATGATGACGAGTAATCATATATGCAGCAGTCGAGAAATCATTTACAAATCTCTTATGAAGTTTAACATGTAAATCTCCGGTACATATAATTGCAAGTTGTATTACATCATAATCATAAGGAACCTTTGCGGCAAAATCAGACCAGGTGAAGTCCCAAAATCTCACAAGTTGTAAATCTACATCATCTTCCATAATAACCGCATAAGGACTATCAGAGGTCTCTATCCAGTGCTGGAGTGCCTTAAGATGTGAAGTGGTACATCCAATCTCACCAGAAGTCATATTATCAGGATAACGACCCTTTATAATATCACTAAGATCATCTACTCTTCCATCATAGGCAGAGATACGAGTATAATCTTCAATCTCCCAGTACTTAAACTGATCCTCCATATATTGTCGTCTTTCTGGTTGCCCATCAAGATTTAGATAATATACAGGAGCAATATTCTTGAGTTTATATGCCGCTTTATTTTTGTCCATTTATAATTTTTCGAATACTTGGAATATAATACTCTTGAAGGATATTGCACCAATCAAAACTTTTTGAATATTCTAATATATCTTGACGATTTTGTAAAGAGTATTCTCTGTTTTTGATAATCTCATTCTCAACATATTCAATATCACTTATCTTACTTTCGGGAATAATAGTAATAAATCCTTTAGTATCATCCAAATTTGCCTTTCCCCATTCAGTCACTACAACACCCAAACCAGCAGCAAGTGCTTCCATACAAACAAGAGGATGTGCTTCTCCATCACTCAGTAGAACAAGATTTCCATAATGAGTCAATTTTTTATGAAGAGTTTCTTTACTCCATTCTCCAAGGTAATTCTTTGAAGTATTAAATCTAGAATCCGCAATATTTCCAGCAAACCAAAGACTATTGATGGATTGAAATTCGTGTTGACGTTTGCGATAATCAATCTTAGCCAAATAGATGCTACGATCAGAATATTTTGGATCGTCAGTATATGTGAATGCTGCCGTATTTACACCATTAGGAGTTACAAACAATCTTTCTTCAGGAATATTCACTAAAACTTTATAAATGTTTTTAATTCCCACAGAAAGACAAAAGACATTAGGTTTTATTTGAGAAAAAGCATTTGCAATATTTACATATCCCCCAAACATTTCAGGTCTCTCAAGATATCCAAAATGACTTGTAATTGCCTTTGGATATTGAATGTATGGATATACACCAATGAAATCATCATAATGAACATGAACAAAATCTGGTCTAAAAGAATTAATCTCTGCGATGATTTGATTTTGATCTGTTGTATTTACAATTTGAACTTTGTGTCCAAGTTTTTCTAATGCATTTTTTGTGTCCCATACAAGAATCTCAACCGCTCCCCAACCAGTGGGTGGGATTGGCATAATGCCTGGACCTATAAGGGTAATTTTCATTATTTAGATCCATTCAAAGAAATTAATATTTTTATCTTTAAAAAGTTTTACATATTCTTTCTTTTTTTGAAAATAAAAATCTTGGTCATCAAAGTATCTTTCATGAAATTCAACATATAAATCATTAACAAAATCAATACTATTATCTTGAATAAGTTTATCCAAGACAGCAAATTCACTACCTTCTACATTTATTTTAATTATAACATAATCATCAATAGTGACTGTTTTTTTTAAAAAAGAAGAAAAATTAATTACCTCCACATCATACTCTTCATATTCATGAACCCACCAATCTGGAGATTTCTCCAAAATATTTGATGATTGATCAGTATATGATCCTATTTGTGTTCCAAGACCCGACGTTTTTACTTTTGTACATTTAATTTTTACTTGTTCATCTTCATTAGAGATACCTTTATTTAAATGCTCAATATTATATTTTTTTTCTAAAAATTCATATATTTTTTTAGATTCATTATAGGTTAATTTATTTGGTTCAAAACAATAACAATGCCAAGAAGAATCAATATTATACTTAGCACAGAATTCCAAAAATCCTTGGAACATATGAGTCCCACAATCAAAATAAAATTTTTTCATTTGCCAATTAACCCCAAGGCATCACATTGACACCCAAATTTTGCAGTTGTTGCTGTAACTGTAAAGTGTCTGATTTAAAATCTGGCATTATCCAATCGTGCCATTCTATAACTAATGCGTCAATATAACTCATTGTACCATCATTAATCATTTTTGGCAATATTTTATATTCCGATCCTTCTATATCCATCTTAAGAAAAATGTAATCTTCTTTAAAAAAATTATCTTTAATCCATTTTGAAAAATCAATACATTCAACTAAAACTGGATCACTCCATTCATATAATTTTTCATGCGATTCGGATCTTTGATGTTTTTCATGAAGTTCCTTTATGCAAGATCCCCCAGATGAAGGGACACCCAATTCAAGTTTATCCAATGGATAGTTTATTCTATGCCTATCAATTGCTTCTTTCCATTCTTCATTTTCATTAAATTCCCTCTCACTCAATCCCTCCATACAAAATTCTATCTCACCATCTTCAATCCAAACGGCTTTTTGAAATAAATTAAAATTTTTGTTATTTAAAAATGAATATTTTTCAGATTTTATATGCTCTACATATATGTCAAAGGCATATTCATTTGGTTCAAATCCAAAAATTTCCCAATTTTCATCCACACCAACTGTATTACAAAGTTTAGAGAATCCTGTTCCCATATTCATTCCACAGTCTATAAAAATTTTACGTTCTTTTGTCATTTTTTACCTATCTTACTATTTTGATCTAAAAGTTTATTATCAATATCTTGAAATAATTCTAATACAATTCTCATTTACTTAATTCGACCACAAGTTCATAATTACGATGAAGATGAGATTCATTAAAAAATTCTACAAATAATTCCGAATGTTTTTTATACAGATATCCAAGAGCAATTTGTTCGTTATTAATAATATTATCAGAAATCATCTGTTCAAGAATATTATCCATTATAATACAAAGTTTTTTAATTGCTTCCTTTCCAGCACCAAACATTCCACCCATAATATAAGAACGATTATCTTTAAGATAATCAATATTTAGTGTATCAGCATTAATAAGATCTGGATAATAAGAAAGAAATACTTGAATCAATATATTATCTTTAATATCAACTAGAGATTCGGATGCAGATTCTCCTGGATATGGTTCATTTAAATCAATATCATAAAAAAATCTGGACAATCCCGCATCAACCCATAGAAAATATTCCGAATTAAAATAATTTTCAATTGAAACTTGATCTACCCATTTAAATTTTGAATATTGAATTATATTATATAAACTACTCTTACATTCAATTCTATTTGAATCTAAAATTTTATTTTTATAATCTTCAGAAGCAATAACTAAATCCATACGATCTTTTAAAAAATAATATGGGATTTCTTCTAAGGGTTGTGTAATAATTTTCGTGGGAAGTTTCCCACGATGTTTAGTTACAAAATCAACCATATCATTTTCAACAAAAATCACCATAGGAGATTTTAATTTTAAAGTTTTGGAAAACCAAGAAAGGTAATCATCCCACTTTCTACCATCAAGTTCCGAACGATTTATATTATAAAGTGAAGTTACCAAAGTTACTGACATATCAAATCCCCTTATTGTAAATTTTCATAATTGTATTAACTCTATTAATATAGGTATGATTTTCTTGAACATATTTCATTTGCTCAAAAATATAATCATGGTTATCTTTTAATTTTTCTGCATCATAAAACAATTGATATTCATCATCATTATAAATCACCAAATCGCCGAATAAACCTTTTACTGCTTTAGAATTAGTTGCTCCAATTTGACCGTAACTAATATTTTTAAAAATGCGGCAAGGAATATATCCAATAAATTTATGATTAGCACCAGTGTCCACTTTTCCATTTATGTTAGATCTCATTGCAGAACCACGAAGATCAGGTGCAATATAAGACTTTTGACTCATATCTTTGACCTCTTCCCAAGTTGCGGGATTTGACCAAGGATCTCTATGAATAAAATCAATCCCATTTTCAGACATTGCTTTTCTAAATTTTTTAAGTTCTTGAATATTACTTTCAGAAATTGATCCTACATGATAGATTTTTCTTTGCCTTTTAATAAATCTATCATCAAAGTTAAATTCTTCAGGAAGAAGATCTGTTGCCCAACTTAAATATAAAGCTTCATAGTTGGAAATTCCTTTTTTAAATTGATCGGATAAAATATTATCATTTGCAGTTTTATTATAATATGATACCTCATCAATTTTAATTGAATTTTTTTTATCAAATTCGTAAGAATAGTTACAATCATTAATTTGACTAACATTAAAACGAATATCAATTAATCGGCATCCTCTGTCCAAATACTTACTAGGATTTACACATATATGTACAAAATAAGTTGAAGTTTCTTCCAAAGGAATATTTTTTTCAGCATATCCTTCAGTGATAAACAAACAATTAGAATAATCAAAGTTAAGAGGGTAATTATCATCATGAAACCAATATGTTTCATACCCAAGATGTTTAAATGTCTTATACCATGCACCATGAATATAAGAATGTGTGTGAGAATGTAGGGGGTATCCCCAAATAATAATTTTCATCTGTTTAAACATTTTGTAGATAGGTTAATAGTCTTTGTTCGTAGAAATTTTTAGAATCTTGCATATATTCTTTTCCAAAATTTAATTTGAAATCATTTATTACAGATTCATGTAAAGGAAACATCTTGGATTTGCAGTGATATGTTGAATCTTCCATACCAATATCATTTTTCGTTTTAATTATACTTTCATCTAATTTTTTCATATTTAATTTTTCTAAAACTTGATTAGCTAAATTTAAAAAAATTATACTAGTTGGGTGTTGTGGTATCAAGAATAAAAGTTGATTTTTAAAATTTTTTTCAATAAAATCAGATATCTTCATATCAGTTATACTTTCTTTATTTTTTAAAATCTGAATACTATGTTCGAATCTTTTTTTATATTTCCAATCTATTTTATTTTTATAAAACAAATCAAAAATTTCACTTTTATTTAATCCATTATTTAATAACATATCAATCGGTTCATTACCAAACCATCTATTTTGATTTTTACCCTGTCCTGCTTGAACTATAGGCCAAAATGCAGAAGAGAATACATACGGATGTGTTAATTTTATACAATTATCATTCACATAATATACAATTGATCCTTCTATTGATGGATCAGTAGAGTAACATCCATACTCAGGTCTTAGAGGCTGATATACGAATAAGTCTGCTTCTTGAACATCTTTCATTGGTATAGGAGATTGATTTTCTATCAATTCCCAATTAGCATACCATTTAGTTTCAAACGTATCACTAAACTCTTGACTGTGTAATAAAAAAAATTTTACTCCATAATTTTGACAATTTCCAATAAAAAGAGATTTTAATTTAGACATTAATACATCTCCTTATAGCAATGAATGAGTGGCAAATCGCTATTTTGCCAATTTGGATTTCTATGGGTTTCTCCCAACAATTCATTTACTCCGCAATTTTTTTTACAAATTAAATATAAAGTAGTAATAAACTGATCCATAGATCCAGCATCTGAAATATGATCTTCTAAAATAAAGTTATGAATAAGATCAATATATTGTTTTTCGGTAAAGATATTTTTATTTAAAAATGATCCACCAGTTGCACCATACCAGTTAATATTTGGATTTGAATTATATTTTTTCAAAATAATGTCCCACAATTGTAAAATATTTCCAGGAACATGAGCTGCAGCAAGATTAAAATCTTCATCTCCAATCTCAAGTTTTCCCCTACAAAGAACATCATCCTCCATAAGTAAAATATAATCCGTGTTTAAAATTTGAAAACCATTCACTAAACGCATATAAAGAATCATAGCATCTTCTGGTGGAAGATAATCCATTCCTACATTTTTTTTGTCATAAACCCAAATACAGTTATATTTTTCAGCAAGATCTGACAAATCATCCCCTGCATCTGACAATAACAAATAAGGAACATCTGGATTATACTTCCTAAATTGTTCTATAGCAAATTCAGTTGCTTTACGATTATTAAAGCACTGATGATATACACCAAATGTTTTCATAGTTGTTTAGCAATCCAATCTTCAAGAATCATAGTAGGTTCCCATCCAAAAGTTTTACGAAGTTTTTGATTATTTGCAAGACTCACTCTTGCTTCACCAGGACGAGGAGCAATATTTACAACATTATTGGAAATCATTCTAGCAACTTGATTGATAGAATAGTTATTTCCCGTTCCTACATTATAAACCTGACCGAATGCTTCATTATCAACGTCTACTGTAGCCGCAAGAATATTTGCACGACAAACATCACCAACATAAGTGAAATCTCTACACTGATTCCCATCCCCAACAATTGTCAATTTTTCTCCTGCTGCTCTTTGACGAAGAAAAATTCCAATCGCTGGTGCGTATTGACCTCGTAATGGTTGACGCTCACCGTAAATATTAAAGTACCTAAAGATAATAGTAGAAAGACCGTAAAGATCAGAATACATCTTACATAGTTTTTCACCATTTACCTTTGATACGGAATATGGATTTAAACAATCATCTAGTTGAGTTTCAATATTTGGAGGAACATTCATTCCGTAAGCAGATGAAGTAGAAGAATACATGACTCTTTGTACTCCTGCCTCTCTCGCACACTGAAGAACTGTACAAGTTCCAACAGAATTAATACTAACTGCTTCTATTGGATTTTCAATTGCAGGTTGTATTCTTGCTTCTGCTGCAAGATGAAATACATAATCAACCTCATCATAAAGAGGACGAGTGTTTTTATAATCACGAATATCCAATACATGATTGTCTGCTTTATCATTCCAATAAAACTGATCATGAGCATCAGAATACTCATTATCAATCACGACAACTTCATGCCCCAGGTCTAAAAGACGATCAACAAGATTAGAACCAATAAATCCTGCTCCACCAGTTACTAACGATTTCATTCTTTTAATGCTCCAATAATTATTTCAGAATTTTCAAGAGTATCAGTTTTTAACCCAATTTGGGAAAAATACTCATGAACCCAATTTTTTATTTGAATTGAAATATTAACATCCTCCAATAACATACTATTAATATATACAATATTATATTGATTATTATCTTCAAAATCTCTTGCGATTGGCAAAAATCCAAAACTTTTTAAAAATTTATCCACATCCGTGGACAACCATTGATTTTTCCAATATTCAAAATCTTCAACTTCAATCAATAAAGATTGAACATTTTTTAAAAAATTCTTAGATCCTTGTAAAACGTTTTTATTTGCACCTTCAACATCAATCCATAAGGAGATGGAAAAATTTTCCAAAGATTCTCTTTCTACAAATAAATCAAAAGTAGTAGATTTTACACTAATTTTTTTATATAAAATTGTATCATCATTTCTATCTAAAATACTATTGTTACCTCGAATTTTTTCAATTTCAGATTGATCAGAAAGATTCTTATCCTGCAAAATAAAATCAATTTCACCTTCTTTATCGGATATTGCTACATTTAAATAATCAATAGATGTGTTTAAATTTTTATAATTATCATAACAATAAGGACTTGCTTCAAATGCATATACTTTTGAGTTTGGAAAAATAGATTTCATGTTTCTAGAAAAATATGCCTCAAAAGCTCCAATTTCAAAAAAGCAATCAGACTTTAAAATTTTTTGAAGTTCATAGTAATTTTGTGCCAAAATAGGAATTGAATACGGAATTGTAATATTTTGTTTTCTAGCATTCTCTAAATCCAAATAGTCATCCCGATCTTGATCCGATATAACGTTATAATCTTTTATCATAGTAATTTAAAAGTTATTGTAAAAAGTTTTCCACTTAGATAAAGCGTCATTCTCAAGGTATTTAGATCCCTTTTCAAACTCATCATGCATAGATTCTTTATCTATTGATTTAATAATTGATGGTATTTCATCAAATGAATCATAATAAAATCTACAGTTAATAAGTTCCGGATCATACCATTCACACCAAGGTATCCATTCATATTTTAAAAGATCAGATCCACCAGATCCCCATATATTAAAAAAGTAATTTGGTTGTTTAGATAATTCATAAAGAAAATCTTTTGAAGGAATAATTGCCGGAATATGGGCATGAATTAATTCAAAACAAAGAAACTTGGAAAAAGCATCTGGCATATGAACAAATGCTTTATATTGTTGCAATTGCTCCACTTTTTCAAACCCACCATTATAAACTCGTATTCCTTTTTTTTCCAAAAAATCAGACATTTTTATAAAAATATTATCATTATGATAAATTGGAACAATTACATCAGCATCTGGAAGTTTACCTTTTCCACCATATTCGGCATTATAGAATTCTTTTCCAGGAATATTTTTTTCATTAGAATTTAAATTAATTCCACACGGTTTAATATGTTCAGGATTTGTTAAATTTGTTCCTTTATGAGTACACCATATACCTTCAAAATGACTATAAGGAACTATTTTAATGTTTGGATTTTGTTCTGCTTTACTGAACAAATTATAAAATTCCTTTTCATTTTCCATTCTGTAATCAAATCTATTGCATATCCAAATTACAAGTTTTCCGGTAAATTCATCTTGATTCTCAAGGAAAATTCTCGATAAAGGAGCAGTATCTGATGTCAAAATATAATCAAAACTATTTAATTGATCCTTATGATTATGCCAAAAATCATCAGAAATTTCTTTAGTGATTTCAAATACCCTATCATAAAATTTATGATTAGTAACTTCAAATCCTAATTTATTTAAAACATATTCTTGATCCCTAAAACATCCAATGTGATGCGAGATGTGCAATACTTGTTTTTTCATACCTTCCAATAATTGTAAATGTCTTTAGTCACTTCATACTCCATTTCTTTAACTTTTCTATTTGGTTGGTTCATTGCCCAAACAAACACACTTTCAATAAGTTCTTCAAGATTAGTTTCATCTTTAAATTCTAGCATACTTTTTGCTTTTGTGTGATCACAATAAGCATGTTTTACTTCATGCCTTGGTTCTCCATGCTCAATTGGAACATCATATCCATATTTTTTACCAATTTTTTGAACAGTTTGAGCAACTTCATTCAAGGTAAAGTAATTATCAGCACCAATATTGAATGTTTCCCCATCATAATTTGTGAGTAGTTTATCAAATGGTTCCATATAATACTTAATGTCAGAGAAGGCACGAGTTTGCTGCCCATCACCATAAACTAAAATTGATTGATTATTTAAAACCTTTCGAATAAAAATACCAATCACATTACGATACTTATCCCAAATATTTTGATAGATACCAAGAACATTGTGAGGACGAATAATATTATAACGAAGACCAAATTGTTGGTGTGCCAACTTCAAATCAACTTCTACCGCATATTTTGCCATCCCATATGGATCAATTGGTTGAGGTCTTGTATCTTCAATAAATGGAGGTTCCTGGTCACCATAAACAGCCATACTAGAAGTAAATATTATTTTTGTATTATGTGTAATACATTCATTAATTAAATTTGCCGAACAGACAAGATTATTTCGATAATTATAATTCCTAATAAAAGGAGAAAGTCCTTCTGCCGCATATGCTGCAAAATGAAATAGAACTTCTGGTTTATATTCCTCAAATAGATCTACAATTTTTTTTCTTCGTTCTAAATTTAATTTTACAAAAGAAAAGTTTTCCCCTTTGGGAACAAATGATTTATATCCACCAGAAAGATCATCAATACCAATTACTTCATGTCCTGAAGAAATCAAATGACGACTATAATTTGCACCAAGTAATCCAGCACATCCAGTTACAAAAATTTTCATAATTATTTCCTAATAATAAACCTCATATCATCAGATCTACCTTTATTTTTACGAAGATCTAAACATTCAACATTTGATTTGTATTCATCAGGGACTACATCCATCAATTCTTCAAAAGTTTCAAATTTTGCCACATCTTCTATTACAAGAACTCCACCTTCTTTTAATTTGGAAAAATAAATTTTAATACAAGAAATTTGATGCTGAGGATTGTGAGATCCATCATCAATAATAATATCAAAATCAGGAAGTGTTTCTACATTTTCAATATCATAAGCGTCACCTTGAAGATAAGTAACTCTTTCAAGTCCCAAATGCCTATCTAAAATATAATCACAAATATCAATACCTATTATCTTTGCTTTGGGGAAATAAGTTTGCCACAAATGAATTGAAGTTCCCCTACAGCTTCCAATTTCTAAAATATTTATTTTTTTATTGCGATATTTTTCAAATTCAATATCATAAAATGCATTAATGTAATCATGGTCAGTATTTTTATCTGTCCCATGACTACCATTCCAATTATTTTCTTCAAGAATTTGTGCTAGAGTTTTTGTCATTTCATTTCTCCAATACAGTCAATCCATTATTATTTGTTTTATGAATTTTAAATCTCCATTCTGGATGTTCAATAATAAATTCAATTATAGCAGGAAGTAATCCCAAAGTTCCAACTTTTCCACCATAATGAGATGTCATACTTGTATCATGTCCACTTGTACCAAAAGTTTGAGTATCATGAAATACTAAGTATTTTTTAACTTTAGATGAATGAAGTTTTAGTTCCTCTTTTAATTGCTCATATACATGCCAAGTATCAATAAAAAGTAAATCAGTTTCCTCTATAGTAATGTCCAAAACATCAGTCTGAACATATTGAATATCTTTTCCAGATTCTTTGGCAATATTAATCAGATTTGTTATTTCTGGATAATGAGTAAGATCATAGCATCTAAGAACTACATCCTCACATAAAAATGCCCTAGTACTAATTCCTTCATGAACTCCCATTTCAGTTACATGATTACATTCTTTTGCCAATTCTCTGAGGATTGGCAAATGTTCGTTTATATGAGATGTAATATTAAGAGCATTTGTATACTCATTCTCAAAAATATTTTCATTAAAATTTGTCATAAAAAGTTTTCTATTCAAGTAAAGTATTGTTCTTGAAATATTTATGGTCAGTATTTTTATCTGTCCCATGAGGACCATTCCAATCATTTTCTTCAAGAATTTGTGCTAGAGTTTTTGTCATTTTATTCTAATAATTTTTTTACTTCTTTCTTCAAAATCAAAAATTCCTTGTGTATAATCATCTTTAAAAATTTTATTTTGAAAATATCTCTCATTCATTTGATAATATATTTTAAATTTATCCTTATCACTTTGACTTAAATTATGTTTGGTGCCAGATCCAAAATGAAAACCACTAAATTCAAAAACTCCAACTTTAAAATTATGTTTATCAATTCTTCTATCATAATCATCATCTTCAAAACTTACTGGATGAATGTTCTCATCAAAAAATCCAACAGTATTGACACAATTTTTACTTAAAGAGAAAAAGGAATATTTTGCGGGGGTTGATGAAAATACGATGTCGCATACTTTAGATGCTTCATTTATATTCTCCAAATCATATTCAGAAAAAGTAATGTCATCTCCAGCAAAAATCCAATAAGGAGATTCTGGATTCATCTTCATATGATAATTCCAACTAGTAGAACATCCCATATTATAGGGACAGTAAGATAACATAAACTCTTCAACAAAATTACTCTGACAATATTCTTTAATTTGAAGAAGATACTCAAATGAATAAGAATTGCAAAGTACTGAAACAGTTTTAACCGGATAATTAATTGACTTTACAAAATTATCAAATACTTCTAATTGATTTGTTGTCGTAACCGCTAGTAGTGGGATCATTTGTGATACTTGGAGTTGTCTTTTGCAAGGTGTATAATCTTTGGTTCAAAGTCACAATACACAGCAAAGACTTCTGGATAAGCATATTCTGGACCAAGAGTATTTACTAAATTTTTATTTTCAATGAAGTATTTGTTAATATGACTTTCATCGTGCCATACTGCAATTATATCATTTTTTAAGTCAAGATTAGTTCTTTCCATTAGAGTATCCATCATAGCACAAACTTCAAGAACTTTTCCACCCCACAAACATCCCTGATAATATACGGTTGTATCATCAGTTTCTGTTACATGTGCTAAGGATTTTATATTAGTCTCAAATGCGCCTGGATACTTATCGTGAGGAGGCATACCAAGTGCATGACAAGGATGATGCACACCGAATAATGGTTTACCAGTAAAGAAATCTTCTTCTAAAATTTTATCAACAACGAGAGCATCAGCATCAATGAAAACCAACCAGTCATTCTTAACAATTTCATCTCTTGCACTGTTAAGAATTTCGAATCTCTTAAGCGTAATGAACGGCCACTCAAGGTGTTCCTGTGGATAAACTTTAATATCTTCTGGGAAATCTCCTTGACCATCAGTGAATACTAAAAATGTCTTTTCAGTATTGGGTAGAAAATATTCTTTAATATTTTCATAGTACTGAGGAAGAAAATCAAGGTACTTACCAGTACCAACAAATGAAATGGCAACTTTCATATCACAGTCCAAGTTTCAGGAATAAGATCTTTAGTATCTAGGTGCTTATTATTAGACCCTCTAAACCACCCAGAAGATGCTACAACCTTCTTGCTGTTTGATAACCATGCACCCCACCAAGAGAATGAAGAGTTGGCAATAATGTGCTCAGAGCACAATTTCATGAGGCACAAATCAATATAATTTTTATTTCCTTCGGCAATCAGAAATCTATCACCAGAAAATAAATCTTGCTGGTTACACCATTCTGGGTCATCGGAGAATACAAGAACTTCACTGTCACCAAACTGCTTTAGTGCCTCTTCATAATAATCAAGTCCAAGTACAGTATGATTTGGATTTGTAAGGTAGTCAGTTCTACGAATATGAAGTGAAATTGGCGAAGTATTAAATTGAGACATCATTTCTTTACAAGGTTCTAAAATCTCATCCTTAAACTCAAAGTCTTTTCTTATTTCAGATTCAATATGTTTAAAATATTTTTCAGTTTGAAAATATCCTTGAAGATTTACCCAATCCGGACAATTATTGAATAATTTTTCATCAAAACAAAATCCATTTTCTGATATAGTATCCCTACCAGGATCTACAAATTGAACATTCAATTGATCAGTACAAGAAAGTTTAAATGGATTGAATAACAAATTGTCAACCCATTCTTGTTGCCCTTTTGCCGGAGGTATGCAGTATTGATATCCATTATTTTTTGCAATTCCCTTTAAAGCAGAAAATTGAAACATTTGATTGCCTAAGAGTCCCAATTTTCCTAGAGCATTAAATCCAATCATTATAATCTTTCCAATATATTGTTAAGTAAATTAATTTCATTTTTTCCAACAAATTGATTATTTCCAAGGTAGATTCCATTATTGTGAATATAATCTACATTCAAATTATCTTTCTGAGTTGTAATTTTGTGCCCAGATAAGAATGGTTGTTTAAGTAGGTTTCCACCAATAATTGGTCTGTGTTCAATACCAACCTCATCAAGTATTACTTTCAATCTATCTGCCAATTGCTTGGTTCTACAAATTAAAGGAAAACAAAAATTACTACAAGTTTGTGGAACTAATGGCACATAAAAATCAATTGAATATTTGGAAATTAACTCAACAAATTTTTTGTAATTTTCATTACGTTTTTGGATATACCTATCCAATCTTTTAAGTTGAGACAATCCAAGAACGGCACATATTTCATTATTTCTAAAATTATATCCATCAGTTATAAATAAAAACTGCTTAGAAACTTCTGGATATTTTTTTGCATAATAATCAAATCTTTCAGATTCTCTTGCAAGTCCATGACTTCTCTTAATTCTCATTAAATCATATAACTCATAGTTGTTTGTAGAGATCATTCCACCCTCAATAGTAGATATATGATGTCCAAAATAAAAACTAAATGTTGCTCCCAAACTATCAGATCCTGTTCGGTATCCGTTTGGAGATTTGCATCCATGTGATTCGCACACATCATCAATGATTAGAGCATCAGGAAACAAAGACCTATATCTTTCGTTGTTTGCAGAAAATCCAATTAGATGTGTAACAAAAATTAATTTAATATCCGAATGAATCTTAGAAATGTGCTCAAGATCCTGCTCACAAAAACTAAAATTATCAAGATTAATATCACAAAAAATTGGAGTAAATCCAAGTTGAATTACTGGTCCAACATTTGTAACCCATGTGCAGGCAGGAACTAAAACTTTATCACCATCCTTTAATCCATAAAGTTCTTTTACGGAAGAAAGTAAAAGATAGTTTGCGGTACTTCCAGAAGAAACATATAGAGAATGCTTTGATCCTAACCATTTACTCCACTCATTTTCAAACTTTTTAACCATTTTACCATTAGTAAAACGATCCGAAGTTAGAACAAATTTGGCAAGTTTAAACCTATCACTTAAAGTAATATTGTTTTTCATTAATGGCCATTTAAATTGCATTTTTCTTATACCATTCGTAAGTTTTTTCAATTCCCTCAAGGAGTCCAATTTTTGCTTTCCATCCAAGTGCTTTAATTTTATCTACATTTAAAACTTTACGAGGAGTTCCATTTGGTTTTGATATATCCCAATTAATATCACGATCATAACCAACAACATCGGCAATTATTTCTGCCAGTTGTCTAATCGTCACATCTTCACCAGTTCCAACATTGATATGCCCCACTTCTTCATAGTTCTTCATACAAGCATAACATGCTTCTGCAAGATCATCAACATGCAGAAACTCTCTCGTCGAAGATCCATCACCCCAACATTCGACATAATGAGAATTTGATTCTTTTGCATCATGAAACTTTCTAATTAGTGCAGGAAGAACATGAGAAGATTCTAAATCAAAGTTATCATTGGGTCCATAAAGATTTGTTGGCATTAATGAGATGGCATTAAATCCATACTGTTCGTTATATGACTTACACATCTTTAACCCAACTATTTTAGATAAGGCATAACAATCATTCGAAGGTTCTAAAATACCAGTCATAAGTTGGTCTTCAGTAATCGGTTGCTTCGCTAATTTGGGATAGATACAAGAAGATCCAAGAAATAAAAGTTTTTTTACATCGAATTTATACGCAGAGTGAATGATATTTGATTGAATCATCAAATTATCATAAATGAATTCTGCAGGATATGTTTTATTTGCAAGAATACCACCCACTTTAGCAGCAGCAACAAAAACATATTCTGGTTTATTAATTTTAAAGAACTCCTCAACATTATCCTGTCTTCTTAAATCCCAATGAGAAGAAGGAGATGAAATAATATTAGTATACCCTTTTTGATGAAGCATACGAACAATCGAAGAACCTACAAGTCCAGTATTTCCAGCAACATATATTTTACTTTCACTGTCCATAAATGCACATATCCTCAACTAATTGTTTAAATGAAATCTTAGGTTCCCAACCCAGTTTTTCCTTTGCCTTAGAGGCATCACCTAATAAAGATTCAACTTCAGCAGGTCTAAAATATTTAGGATCGACCCTAATAACTATTTTTTTATTATTCCTATCATAACCAACTGTATCCAAACCTTCATTCAACCACACAATATTCATTCCAAAATAAGGTGCTGCTTCTTCAACAAAATCCTTAACAGAATATTGAACACCAGTAGCAATTACATAATCATCAGGTTCATCTTGCTGAAGCATTAACCACATTGCCTCCACAAAGTCCTTGGCGTGACCCCAATCACGTTTAGCATCAAGGTTTCCAAGATAAAGACAATCTTGAAGACCAACAGAGATTTTAGAAAGTCCCTGAGTAATCTTACGGGTTACAAAGGTCTCACCACGACGGGGAGATTCATGATTGAACAGAATGCCACTACAAGCATACATTCCATATGATTCACGATAGTTCTTTACAATCCAATATCCATAGAGCTTCGCCACACCGTAAGGAGAGCGAGGATAGAAGGGTGTGGTTTCCTTCTGTGGGGTTTCCTGAACTAGTCCGTAAAGTTCGCTTGTAGATGCCTGGTAGATTCTTACACGGTCTTCCATACCCAGGAGACGCACCGCTTCAAGGATGCGAAGAGTGCCCATAGCATCGACATCAGCAGTATATTCAGGCATCTCAAAGGATACCTTAACGTGGCTCTGAGCACCTAGATTATAAATCTCATCTGGTTGAACCTGCTTAATAACTCTTACAAGATTGGTAGAATCAGTAAGGTCACCGTAATGCAGAGTAATAGAATCATAGATATGATCAATACGATGAGTATTAATAAGAGATGATCTCCTAACGATTCCATGTACTTCATAACCTTTTTCTAAAAGAAGTTCTGCAAGATAGGAACCATCTTGTCCTGTAATGCCAGTAATTAAAGCAATTTTCATAAAACTTCTACGGTCTCAAGATCCTGTAGAATATATTCCATTAGCATATCATAATCATCCAAGGGTTCTCCAGAAAATATAACTCCTTCATTTTGATAAAACCTTTTAACTTTTTTATATAGTTTAGGGCTTTTTACATCAAGATAAAAATTGCCATTGGCAGCATCACGAAGAGTGCCAACATCTTTTCGAAATTTAATGGACAGGGACATTGCTTTGAATTTTTTACCTTTTAATTATAGGATGGATTGTCATTTAAGTCAAGTGTTGCCGGTATGAAACTAGTACTAGTATCTACCTCCACCATTATTTCCAATAAACCAGCGTGTATTTTACGATGACAATGAGCACATATCATAATACATTTTTTAATTTCTGTCAATATTGTTTCCCATTTATATCCTTTTCCTGCTAGATAAGAAACTTCTCTTTTTTTATCTTCTACATCAATATGATGAAAATCAAAACAGCAGGGAGGGTGATAATCTCCACAAATTTGACAACATCCTATTTGTATTTTAAGTTGATTGAGTTTTTCAACTGTTAATTTTTTATGATCATACTCTCTTTCATATTTAATTTTTTTAAATTCTGAAGATTGTTTTTGTGCCCAAATCCGCTGTGCTTCTTTTTGCTTTTCTTTGTCCTTGTAAGGCATTGAATTGATTTTGGTTATACCTATCATATAGGAAAGCAGAACCTTTGTCAAGATCTCAACGGACTTCAAATTCCAATCTTCTAAAACCACGATTACGTCTTTCTTCCTGAAACATCATATCCTCATCACTCAAATACTTATTTGGTGATTTTAGTTGAAAATTATTAACCATAACAACCTTACTTAAATCAAGTGCCGTGATTTTATCACCAACCACAGTCACCATATTCGTACATCCACAACAACGGGTTTGTGTTGGATGACTTTTTAATTCCGTATTACAAAGTTTGCAACGCACTTCAATCATTTGTCTTTCAATTTTTTTGTATTTATAATGGCAGAGGAAGGAATTGCACCCACGACCTTCAGGGTATGAACCTGACGAACTACTACTGTTCTACTCTGCTTTGAATGCCCCACAAGGGGGCAAAACTTATCAGAACTTTATACCCAGACCTACGCTGCCAGTTACATTGTAACCTTGACCACTGCCATAGTTATAAGTAACTTTACCAACTCTGGTAGAACCAAAAGTTTCGGCACCAGTTTCGGCAAAGGGGATTTTGGCATCAGCAAACAATACGATGTTTTTTGCTACTGATACTTCGGCACCAACTACACCGACACCAGCACTCTGATTGCCACCCACCTGACCACCAGCACCAACATAGAGGTTAGCAGCAGATACTTTAGTTCCATCAGCAAGAGTCCTGCGTGAGAGAGGAATATCAAGGGTAGCAAGTCCACCACCAAATACACCACCACTTACATAGTTAGGAGTGGAAGTAAATGTTACATAAGGACGAGCAGATACAGCATACTGATTACCCAAATCAAGTGCCCTCAAACGACCTTGAAGTGTTACACCAGACTCATATACACGATTACCCAATGGTGTTACACCCGGATAGTTAGCAGCATTACCAGAGAAAGCAATACCACCATAGTTACCAACTCCCAACTGACGGCGCTGTGTGGCAGTTACGGCAGCAACTTCCAGTTGGCTTACACGCTTATTGGTGGCTCCAATTTGAGCACGAAGAGATGCAGCAAGTTGTGCGTCTGCTTGTGTGTAAAATTGAGTAATATTATCCAGGCAATGATTTGTCAAAGCAAATACTTCACTGCGAGTTGCATCAGCAGCAGGCTTCAGAGTGCCATTAGGATAACCAACAAGACATCCATAACGAGTATTGAGGTTTTGGATTGCTGAGTATGCCCAGTCAGTTGGTTGTACATCTGAGAAGGATGCAGGAGCAGCAAGCACTGGTGCGGTAGTTAATACAACGGCACCGGCAAGAAATGAACGAATAACCATAAAAATTTTTTAATGTGAAATGTTAATAGAGATTTTTCAGTAATCTCAAGAACCTATTTATCATAGCAAAAGAAAGTTTTTATGTCAAGGGGGGAGGGTGTCTGATGATTATTTTTTTTACCCTATACTTTGGAGAATATTCTATTACAAACTCTTTAAATTTAGCACAAAGATTTTGTTGTGATTTTGAATATTTCGTTATACTACAAAAAGTTTTAAAATCAGTATTTTTATAAATCTCATACCATTCAGTATAAAATTTTATCTTTTGTACTCTTATATTTTTTTTCTTTTCCTTTGTTTTTATTTTTTCATTTTCTTTCAATTTTTCTCTTAAAAAATAAGCATCAAAATCATATATTGCCCCTTTATTCCATCCAACAGGAATTGTATCATCTTTTTTTATTCTTTTAGTTTGCCTTAAGTCTAAATTGTGTATTAAAATAGTGCCATATTGTGAATTTTTTTTACCTTGTTGATGCTCAATTTCTTTAAATTTATTCTTTTTCTTTTCTATTGCTTCTGGTGTTCGTGTAGCAAGATTTGCCTTTATGCAATTTTTTCTCAATACATCTAAAACATATTCTCGTTTTTTCCAATTAGGATCATCCCATCGTTCTTTACTATTTTTAGATATTTTTTTCCTAGTTACAGACTTAACTGGTAATTTATTTTTAGTAAGTGCTCCCCTCCTATTTGCATCATAAGAAAATTTACCCCCACAACATTCATTTAAACAATAAAAATCATTTTCCCAGTCCAATCTGAGCAACAAATCAGTTTCTGCCTTTGATACATCTACATCATTATCAAAACACTCAATAATTACCTTTGAAAAATTTGTAGTCTTCCATTTATTTTTATGAGTTTTTGGAGACCCAGTATATGGATCATTCCAAGGATTATATTTACTGGGACATTTTCTTTTCCCAACATAATAATAAAAATCTTTAAAATGTATTACATACAAATAAAACAAAATCAGTACCCTCAAATATTATAATATTATTTATAAGGGAAACGAACTTTGATTTTTTAGTTGGAAGCGGACGAAGAGTGCTGCCCTCTCTACCTGAGGTTTGGAAAACCCCTGCTCTGCTGTTGAGCTACATCCGCAAATTGTGGGAGATTTCTCTCCCGGCGACTTCCTTCACACCAAGGCATTATAAGATATATGGGATAAAAAGTCAAGATTCCCACAACAGTAGGGACAGGAATCGAACCTGCGAATGATATTAACCCCAACAATTTTCAAGATTGTGTCCTCGACCAACCGGACCCCTACTAATGTTGTCTTGAAGCACCCTATAAGGGTTTTATGTTGCCTTAAGGTAACAACAGGCATACCTGGATTTGCACCAGGGACGAAACTTTAGAAGAGTTTTGTGATATCTACTTCACCATATGCCCATAAACCCATAATATCACGGCAAGGGGCACGAGTCAACCCAAGGAGCACAAATTCTCATTTCCCCTCCAAGTTTTTTACATTCATCAGTATAGCACACGGATTTATCTATTGAATATTCAATATATCTTTGTTCGTATTTTTTATCATACTCGGAAATAATCCGATTATACTCTGGATTTACGGCATCGATTGCCCTGTTCACATCTCCTTTGATTCTGCGATCTAAAAGAATTGGGTCAGTAATAATCCAATCATTCAAAGGTTTTCCTGGTATTTTTCTTTGAATTTGATCGACAATATCGTAAATTTTTTCTTCGGGAATATGAGTACACTGTGATATTCCCGTTACAACAGAAGTGAATATGACACCTATAATCGCATATCTAAAAATGCTTGATTTCTTTTTACCAAACTGGAAATCAAATTTCATAGAAAATCAGGATGCCTTTGCTTCCTTACGAGTATTCTTTTCTTCGGTGATTTCGGTTCTACGAGTCTTCACTAATTTTGCAATTTCCTGAAGTTCTTTGCGAGCACGAGTTCCTGCGGCACTATTACCGGCAGTGAATTTTTCGTCCTCATATTGCCATGCTTCTACGGCATCCAAAAGTTTTTGTACTGTCTCTAACATTTTCTTATAAAAAGTGATTACATTTATATATAAAACAAAAAAGTGGGGATTTCTCCCCACCAATCAATTTAGGTATCAAGTACCATCTTGTTAGCATAACGATAGGCATATTCGGTACGAGCACCGTGATCGCCCCAACGTATCCATTTACTAGCATAATACATATACTGACCAATAGATTTACCAGGAGTTTTCATTCTTGGTTCAACCATTTTCCAATCAACTTCATATAACATATATTTAAGTTGAGTATCAATTGTGGATGGATTTCCTCCAGTACGATAAGCAAATTTACCTAAACCATTATATCTTGCTGCATCTGTGAATTGAATAATTCCAAATCCACCAGACCTACAAGACTCATAATTAACTCTAGCCCCACCCTCACAGATATTAGGAACAAAATCTGATTCCTGTTTGATGTTACCCATGATGGTTGCTAGAGCATTCTTATCTTTGATTCCTTGTTTTTGTAAGAAATTTAAAGCATAAGTTTCTGTTTGATTACATCCTTTACATTTCCAAACCTTTTCGACCTTTGTTTCTGTTGGTTTGGTGTCTTTCTGATTTGGAAGTTCTTGAACTGATAGTTCGAGTCCTTCTTTTTCAGGAACTGGTGGAGCACTCACTGGTAAGAGTAGTGGTGAATTAAACGCAGTTAAGACTGAAAGAGTTGTAATTGTTGAAAATAGCATTAATTTTAATAGAATTCGGCATCCGTATAGAAGAGGGGTACACCACCTCTCTCGAAGGGCATCTTCCACGGCTCTAGGTTGTCACGTCAAAATCTCATAATAAAAAAGCAATCTTATTAAGGACTGCTTAAGCATTATATAAGGTTATTTAGGTTTTGTCAAGTTATTGTTTTGCCGAAACAAAATTATTGATTTTAATTGCAAGTGATTCAATATATTCATAAGAAGGAAACTCTGGATACTCCATCATCACTGTTGTTTTTGGATTATCATTCCACATAGCAACAGTTGCATATGCTGATTGATACTCATCATTAGCAAGTGTGTGTGCTTGCTGTAAAATAGAAAACCTAAGTTCGTAAGGTGTCATTTGTCTTATCCTTTGTGTGTGTTTGTGTGTGTGCTGTTATAGATTATCCGTGTCTTGATATTATATATGAAGTTTTGTCAATTTAATTAAATCCTTTTGATTTTTTATTTTTTTTATCTAAGACTTCTGCGTGACTTAGAAACATATTTGCAGTTTGAAACCAAGTTGCTTGAAATTCTTCGAAGGTATTAAATATCTTAAAGTTCCCGTCGGTATAAACTAACTTATAATCGTGACGATCATAAGGTTTATCACAAGTTTGCTCAAAAAACTCAGGTAGTCCAGACATAAAAAAATCTGTTTGTTAAGATTTGTTATATTTATGTTAGCATATCGCAACACAGAGGTCAATGAGTGTTTGTGCTATCAAAAAGCAGTTCTCACAACATCTATCAATTCATTTACTGATACTACACTGTAACCAGAAACAGCAGTGATTGCCTGATTTGTAGCAGGCACACACCACACAACAACTTTCATATTTCCAACAGTTGCCCATTGAGTATTACTATCTTCTCTAGACATATCCCTCGCAGCAAGCTCAAAGAATTTTGATCGTGCTTTTGAACGACAGAGAATTGGAGATGACACATTATCATAAACCAGTGCCATTGATGGAGGAACTGTGGTATAAGGGTATGAACCAGAAAAAACTTTGGGTGGTTCATTGGCAAGAGCAGGGGCAACAGACATAGTGACTGCGGCAGCTGCTGTAAGAATAGATTTAATCATTTTTTAGTAATCGATTATAAAAAAAGAGACCCGTTAAGGTCTCTGTATTATATCAAATTTGAGAGGTTTTGTCAAGAGTGATTGAGATCTTTGTGTTTTTTTATAAAATCAACAACTTCTTGGATTGGTAAGTTTTCTAAAAAGTGTTCGGTCATTCCACGACCCATACTCATTTCAGTTAATGGTGCCTTATATTGTGAGAACTCTTTTAAAACTGCCCTTTCCAAGTTCCAAATATCTATGGACTTTCCAGACCATTCACCAAGAAGTTCTGCTGTTTCTTTTTTGCGATACAACCAACCTTTATAAGACCTACCAACTTTATACTTACCGTTGTGGAGTTTTATGAAATAGAGTTTATCTGGTCTTTCATTATCTTTTGGTCTCTGAAATCCAGACCAAGGTTGCCCATTAGCAGTTATTCTTTTTCTTGCTTGAGAATACTTTTCAAGTGTTTCTTGAGTATATGGTTTTGAGTTTCTTACTCCTTCAGGTCTACCACCAACTCCAGGACACTTTTTACCTTTGTTCCAGGGTGCTTTTTGGTGGGCAGGATTATTTTCTCCAAGTTTTGCTCTCCTGCGACAACAATAATTGCTATATTTTAACCCAGAAACTAATACTTCTCGTTCACCAGAACATTCACAATATACTTTTATTTTTTCTCTTTTAGTATGTGTTCTTATTTCTCCTCCATATTCTAAACCTCTATTTTCACAGAGTTCTTTTAGGTCATTAAAAGTATAAGTTCCTTTCATAAAACTCCCATAAGTTTCCATTACTATTTATAAAAAAAGGAAACTCGTGAGAGTTTCCTTAACAATATATTACTAGTTGAGTTTTATATCAACCAATAGATGGTGCAGTCAAAGCAACAGTAGTTGTTTCGGTAGCAGCAAGGTCAAGAGGGAAATTGTGCAAATGTGTTATCGTAGTGGTTCTTTATCCTCTACTTCTTACTATCACTAGTAAGTTCAGACTATCTCTTCATCCTTATGTTTATTAAGGAGTCGGGCATTCGTGGATGGATTATTGTTGGGACTCACCACCTAGTCGTTAGACCTTTCAGAAAACTTTAACCCTTTCTGACTTGGTACGGGATTGTCTCATAGAGAGTTTCCCCGTTTAACCCGATTTTACTTGTATTCATTACTGAATACCAACACCAACAAATCTAGCGTTGCGTTCATGCCGTTGTTGTTATCGTAAAGGCTCTTTATCCTTTACTTCTTACTGTCGCCAGTAAGACCAGACTATCTCTTCATCCGTTCTGGATGCTGGGCACTCGTGGGTAGATTATTGTTGGGACTCACTACCTAGTCGTTAGAGCTGCCAAGGAACTTAAACCCTCCTTGGATTGCTACGGGATTGTCTACTTGAGAGTTTCCCCGTTTAACCCAGTTTCGTCAAGGAATATTCCTATTCCAGGGTGACTACACTATTGAAATCACTTCCATTCCTAAGTTTGCCCTATTTAAAATGTCAGCCCAAGTATTAATCACTCTACCTTGATGGTCAAGAATTGATTGATTAAAATTCAGTCCGTTGAGATTAAAAGATGAAACTGCAATCCCCATAGAGGCACACCAAATACCAATTACTGGCCAGGCAGCAAGGAAGAAGTGTAGTGAACGGGAATTATTAAACGAAGCATACTGAAATATCAAACGTCCAAAATAACCATGAGCTGCACATATGTTATACGTTTCTTCTTCTTGTCCAAACTTATATCCATAGTTTTGTGACTCGGTTTCTGTGGTCTCACGAACCAATGAAGAGGTTACGAGGGAACCCCTATTGTACCTTATTTTCATAAGGAGTGGACTATATCATCAACCTATTTGTATTAGGTTGTCGGGCACTTAAACCTGTTATTAAGGGGACTAAACCCCTCAGGTAGTCTCTGAACCTTCCTTAGATGTATCTAAGGCTTGGATGCTGATTGCCATATCCATAAAGGACTTAGGGTTCCAGCAGTTCACCCGATTTTCACTTTCTGATTACTCAGAAAGGGCACAGTTCCCTATGCATTGCAGAGAATAATGAACCACCGAAGACACCAGCAACACCTAACATATGCAGAGGATTCATCAGAATATTATGTTCCGCAGAAAATACTAGCATATAATTAAATGTACCAGAGATACCCAAAGGCATCGCATCACTAAAAGAACCTTGACCGAAAGGATAGACCAAGAATACAGCAGAGGCAGCAGCAACAGGTGCTGAATACGCAATACAGATCCAAGGACGCATACCTAATCGATAGCTAAGTTCCCATTCTCGTCCCATGTAAGCATAGATGCCAATGAGGAAGTGGAATATGATGAGCTGGAACGGGCCCCCGTTGTAGAGGAACTCATCAAGGGAAGCAGCTTCCCAAATTGGATAGAACGCATAATCCATAAGTTTCCTTACGGTGCTGACTATATCATCACCCTATATTGAGGGTGTCGGGCGCTAATGTCGTATTACAGGTCACGCTTGACCAACCGACTAGTCGATGAACCTTCCACAGAAGTATCGTCTGTGGCTTGGCTGCTGATTGCCATACCAGTAAAAGACCATCCATAAAGTTGTTTCTTTTCACCCCGAAGAAGTTTTCCTATAAGGGATTTGTTTGAAGTATCAAAGTATTGAATACTTTGTAGTTCCTCACAAAGTTTAGAAACACTTTCTTGTGGAGAAAGAGTAACAGTTTTTCCAGTTTTATGTTTCCAAGTAGTTGGGTGTTTGAGTATTTCTACCAAATCACTTTTTTGTCTTGAAAGACCAACTTGCTTTCCATAAGTTTTACCAACTTTTTGTCGAGCAAGAAACTGATTTTGAGTATTAGCAGAACCTCCTTTTTTTCCACCTTTTAGACCTTGTTCCTTTTGCCACTCACTATTCCAAAAAAGATTTCCTTTTTCTTTATTAGAGTTAACAGCAAGTTGAGAACGAAGTTTCACACTTTCTAAATCTTGATCCCATCTCATTTTGTAAGCAACTTTGTCACCTAATTCTTGAAATGATAACCAACGATAATAATGTGAGAGTGTGTGAATATGAGGAGGTAAGTAAATCAAATTTTCTTTGTTATCAGTGCCACCACAATGCTTGGGAACGATGTGATGTTTTTCAAAGATTTCACTATCAAAGTTTTCTGATTTACAATACTCAATAAACTGTTCGTAGATAGTCATTAGGATAGAAGTGGTTTCCATATTACTATTTATACCCTTTTATCCTTTCACTGGGTTAGGGTTCCAGCAGTTCACCCGATTTGCTTATACCATTACTGATATAAGGCACTCCTATTAAGAATGCAATCCAATAGCATTAGAGCTGGGGATTACTGCAGCAGAAATTATGTTGTTACCATACATAAGGCTGCCTGAAAGTGGTTCCCGGATTCCGTCCAGATCCACAGGGGGGGCTGCGATAATCGC
>Ga0247836_1001907_pt1 | contig 31880 bp, 25 predicted proteins | sample LaCruzMarch2015__4_FD_187116 | JGI IMG/M metagenome (GOLD analysis project Ga0247836, IMG submission 187116) | Freshwater microbial communities from meromictic Lake La Cruz, Castile-La Mancha, Spain - LaCruzMarch2015_14m | ecosystem: Environmental > Aquatic > Freshwater > Lake | place: Spain... | reverse complement strand
TAAATTTTTATGGTCTAACTTAGTAGTACTACTAACGATCAATTAGTAGCACTACTAATGGTTAATTAGCTGCGTTACTAACAAGGGTGTCTTGTATTACCTAACAAGGAAGCATTGTATTACCTAACAAGGAAGACACACTAACGTTATCAGGGATGACACACTAACACTAGCAGGGATGGCAAGATAGCACGGGTGTCTTACATTACCTTATAAGGATGCATTACTAACGTTAGTAACGATGCATTATAAGCCTTAGTAATGATGCCTATAAAACTTTATGACTTATACTCACAAATAATCTTACTCATGACTTGAACAACTCATGAGCACGACTTAGGTAACTCTTGCTCACGATTTCCGAATGTCATAAGCATGAGTTTGAGATGTTGTTAAAAGCTTCAGCGAAGCGCAATCTTTTTAGATTTAATACAGCCCCAAACCACCCAAAGGTGCGAAGCACCGAGATATCTCAATAATAATTATTGTTTTTTGAAAGTTCCAGATATCCATCCTTCTCCTTCTAATGTGTTATCATCAATAATTTCCATTGCCAAAGTCCCTAAATCGCCTCCAACATATATGTAAACATAATTCTTATCAATAGTGTATTTTCCACTCATTGTTGTTCCAAAATAGTCAAAACGACAAATTTCATCTCCAAAATTTACTTCTTTCACTAGATTAATTCCAAGTAAATTTAAGCTACTTCCTCTGTTATTCTCTTTAACTTTTACATAACGTCCTTCAAGAGAGCTGTTTGCACATCCTGTTAAAATCAGAACCGATACAAAGAGATAAATAAATGATTTCATAAGTATTTCGTTTTAATGTTCTACTAAATTCAATAAACTAAACTTATTCAATTATTCCACCAGCTTTTTCTATATAATCAAGAATCATATGAACAACGGTTTTCACATAATTATCAGGCAACAGGATTCTTTGCTTTCTTAATTCCAATAATATTTCATCTTCAATTTCATCCAAATAAATGTCGCCACCTAATCCAATCTTAGAATTCCATATTTCAGAGAAAATCTTATCAATGTGTATCCAGTTTGTCTCTGATAATTCAAATTCTAAATTAGCCAATACATAGTCATAAACATCATTTGACTTGATCTCTTTTTCATAAGGATTTTCACCCTCAGAGATTCGTTTGTTTCTAATAAAATCGATTTTCATATTTTTAGGTTTTTATGTTCCATGAGATGCAATTCATTAGACCACCCTTAAAGGCAATCTCATTTATATTTATTCGTTCAATAATTTTATTTGGATATAAACCTGAGATTAACTCGAAGGCATCATTATCCTTATTTCCTTCAAGTTCAAAAACTGGAAAAATAATTAGATTGCCAATTTCAAGATAGTTCATATAACATCCAATTGCCGACATACTCTTGTTTTTATATTGCATTTTGTAGTCAAACACAGGCATATCAATGTATTTAAAATCATGTTGTTGAATTAGCTTTTTCATTGCATCGCCCCAATACTTATATTCGTCTTTGAGGCTATTCCCTATAATAGTTTTTTCATCATAAAACCTCACTAATCCATCTGCATGTCCTGTAAAATCCGATTTTATCTGCGGTATAGTAATTACTTCGGCATTTAATAAAATCTCTATTTCGTTTATAAGCTTGTTTTTATCAGAATATTGCGGATTTTCAGCAAATATTCTCTCTGTAAGTATTACCTTATCAGTCCATTTCACAACATTACCACCATCCAGATTTATGTCTGAAAACACCGGAGCAAACCCATTCGATTTACAAAGACCTTTGGGATTTGATTGAAGATGTAAATCATTAGCTAAATAGGAAGGTTCATACCTAAACTGAACAAACTTATTATCATCGGTCTGAATTGGCATATAATCCCTAGCCCAAATATCCTTGGTGTCTTTTAAAAAACCAAAATTAATTTGATGTTTTTTTAGAACTTGTTCAATTTCCTGAAAAGAGCTATTTTCTTTTAGCAATTCAGAAAAGTAAACAATATTGGTTTGGTTATCTGTAATCATATACAGTATATTATATTATTTTGCAACTCGTGTTTTGGTTTTATCATTTCTAAGTTTATCAGTCAATAGACTGCTATTATAGTAACAATAATCCTTTTCATTTAAATCAGTTGTATTTATAACACCGCAACGTGTGGAACAACTTAACTCTTCTTTGTTATTACATCCTCTGTTCTCTTGTAAAAGTAGACCATTAGAACCGGAAATTCTTCCGCCTGACAATAAGGTAGTTTGAACTCTTAATGGCCCTACAATTAGATTTTTCGAATTACCTATACTTCTTATCAGAATACCTCCATAAGAAGACAAATTGTCACATTTATCACATTTTTTGTTTTTACAAGCGGCATTAAAGGAAGTACAGCCATTAAATGTAATATCCAAACCACTATAATGCACTCTCCATTGACCAGCATTCATATTATGTCGATGAACACTAGAGTCGGGATGTTTTTTACTATAAAAGTAAAACTCAGTTTCATAGATATTGAATATCTCTCCTGAAATAGAAACAATTTGATAATTACACATTAGTTCTTTAGCGATTGTGCTAAATTTACCTTTAATGTCAACGGTTTCTGTTTCTGCATTGAGTACATTTAGTAAATCTAATAAGTTCGACACTGTGTTAATAGGTTTCTCAATATTCATATATTTAATTTTTAATTGGTTATACATTGGATACACAAAAGTAGACGTATTAAACCATAAGATTTAGCTAGTTTTGACAAATAACGTTAAATAGTTATTTGCCAATTATATTGGATTAAATATAGAATTAATTATTTTGACTATATGCTATTGCTTTTCTACTATATAATTACGATGTATGCATAGAAAAATAGATAAGAAGTAATTTTTTTGAAATATGATGGAGGTATGGAATTTATTCCTTAATAAACCCAATTCTATTTCGGGGCTTATCTGTTCGTTTTCTGTCGGTATGCAACTCGGCTAACGATTGGTTTATAAGTTCAATTTGTACTCGGGTATCTTCGTTAATGTCGTTGTAATCTGTGAAAACATCTTCGATATAGGCTTTTAGTTGGTTGAGCTTAGTTTGAAGTTCAATTACTTTATCAGCAGGTTTAACTGGCAACAAGTTACGAATAGCTACAAATGCGCGCACAATCTGAATATTAATCTGAATTGCTGTATTGCTTCTTAATACGCTCGACAACATTGTAACGCCATGTTCGGTAAACACCAAAGGTAAAGCAGATTTAGGACGTTTTGATTTCGATGTCATCACAAATTGTGACGACATATATTGCCACTCAATTTCAGTAAGCTGAAACATAAAATCTTCTGGAAACCGTTCAATATTTCTTTTAACGGCTTGATTTAAAACACGTGTCTCTACGCCGTAAATTTCGGCTAATTCGCGGTCAATCATAACACGTTGTCCACGAATTGTAAAGATTTTGTTTTGAATGTCGGCGGGTTGGAGTTGTAAATCTTCAGACATAAAACTAATTAGAATTTTGGTTCTGAATAAATGCTAACGCTTTTGATAATATGTAATGCCGCTGTCGCTACAGTGAGCGAGAGAAATTAATAAATCGAAATTAATAGGCTACATCAAATGTATTTCTTACACGAACGTATTTTTGTTGTAAGTTTAAATTTGAGACTACTTGTGTTTGCTTTTGTTCAATTTTTGTAAAATCTTTTTCAATAAATTCGAGTTTAAAGTTGTCTGGTAACATATTTACCTCTTCTTTGTTCTCAATTAGGTAATTGACAAAATCAAATGTCAGTCCTATATTTCTTTCAACAGTTTCTTTATGTGTCATTTTTTACTTTTTAAGTTTTTTAATAAATCTTTCTTTATACCACTCCCATCTGTCTTTCAAATCCTGTTCAGCGTACTTCGAAGCATTTTTTAGTAAATCTATCTCGATAGACTTTTTTTCTTTGTCGCCATTTGGCATTAAAACATCTCTGTGAAAAAATCCATGAGCACAATCGTATCTTACAATTGCAGTCCAATTACTATTGATAAGTGATTCGTATTGATACATTACATCAATTAGCTCTCCATTTTCTGTTAGCAATCTAACCCTCAGACGATTTAATTGATTATAATCCAAAATACGATAAATTCAATTTCTTTCATTGTTTAGATTTTATTCTTTGTGGTTTTATAACATCCCGATTGCAAATATATAGATATTTTTTAATTATTGGCTGTAAATGCTGAAAAAAAAATCGTCGATCACGATGTAAAGTGAGGAAACGACTTTGAGTCGTACTCTCACTTGTGCTATTCCGTAATAAACCCAATTCTGTTTCGGGGCTTATCTATTCGTTTTTTGTCGGTGTGCAACTCGGCTAACGATTGGTTTATAAGTTCAATTTGTACTCGTGCATCTTCGTTAATGTCGTTGTAATCCGTAAAAACATCTTCGATATAAGCTTTTAGCTCATGCAATTCATTTTTAATTTCCTTTACTTCGTTATTCGGCTAATTCAATACAAGCTGTCGTATGGTAATAAATGCTCGCATAATGTTCATGTTAATTTCAATTGCTGTTTCGGAATTCAGCACACTACTCAACATAGCTACACCTAATTCGGTGAAAACATAAGGCAATTTTCGCGTTCCACCCCATCTTGATGTCGCAAATTGCGACTTCAAGTTTTCAAATTCTTTCCCTGTAAGTTGAAACATGAAATCCTCTGGAAATCGTTTCATGTTACGTTTAACCTGTTGATTCAAGCGTCGAGTTTCGACCCCGTACATTTCGGCTAAATCACGGTCAATCATAACACGTTGTCCACGAATTGTAAAGATTTTGTCTTGAATGGCAGCGGGCACAAACAGAGTATTCCTATATTTCAAGCTGTAAGTATTGGAAATTAGCACCTAATTATTTAAAATGCAAATATACAAAACTTCTTTCTGATGGAATAACAGTACATGCTACTTTTCGCCTTTTCTGTCAAAACTCCTATCAAAATAAAGCAGTTGATAATTGATGGCATTTGTCCAATACTGCCAATTATGTGAGCCTGGGCGTTCGGTATAATCGTGGTCAATTTTGAGTTCCATTAATCTACGATGTAAGTTTGCATTTATTTGATAAAAAAAATCGCTGACACCACATTCAATTATAAGATTCAATTCTTTGTTTTGTAAGGCGCTAAACATATTTATTACCGAACGATTGTTCCATTCCTCAGGATTTTTATCGATGGAACCTATTCGCTTTGTAATATCATAACTTTTTGTCGATGTTCTCAAATCTACACCGCCGCTCATACTGCCGGCGCTTGCAAATAAATCTTTGTTGCGTATAGCCAAATAAAGTGCGCCATGTCCGCCCATGCTTAAGCCTGTAATGGCACGTGCTTTACGGTTTGGAATAGTGGCATAATGTGAATCAATAAATGGCAATAACTCCCTGGTAATGTGTGTCTCGTATTGAAAACTAGAGTCGATTGGGCTATCGAAATACCATGAGCTATAACCACCATCCGGACAAACCAATATCAGTTGGTGCTTGGTTGCCAGCGCTTTAATAGTTGGTACTGTATTTATCCATTTTGCATAGTTATCGCTATATCCGTGAAGTAAATATACTACCGGATAATGCTTGTATTTGGAGTATTTTTCGGGTAATACTACTACCGATTTTACTTCCTTTTTCATTTTTGACGAGAATAATGCAATGGTGTCGACCTGTTGGCGTGAAAAACCAAACTGCATTATTATCAATAGAATTAATACTAAATTTAATCGTTTCATATTATTTTTAAATAAAGAAGCTAACAAACAATGCAATATTAAGCAATGTAACGATAGCTCCTAATGTGAATAGTACAATTTTGGAGGCGGTGGAATTGACGTATTTACCCATCACTTTTTTGGACGAAGTAAGGTAAATTTGCATAAAAATGGTAAATGGCAATTGAATGCTTAATAACATTTGTGATAGTATAAGTCCCTGAAATGGGTTGCTAATGAGCATAATAGCTCCAAGTGCTATAAGTAGCGACAAGGCTACACCTATGCGTGAGTGATTATCTTTTATGTCGTACGGTTCTTTGTATATGCCGGCAAAAATACTGCCAGCTGCCATGCCCGAAGTTATGGTAGATGCTAATCCCGAAAAGAGCAAAGCTACTGCAAAAACAACAGCTGCATTATTACCCAACAAAGGCACCAACAAATGATTGGCTTGCTGAAGTTCCGAAACAGGTGTTTTAGTTTCGAAAAACGTGGCTGCCGCCAATAAAATCATAGCACTATTTATTGCCCAACCTATAAGCATGGATACCAAGGTATCCAAAAATTCATAGCGTAACTGTTTTTTTATAATTTTCTCGTCCTGCAAATTCCACTGCCGGCTTTGGATTACTTCGGAATGTAAAAATAAATTGTGAGGCATAACTACTGCACCTAACACACTCATAATTACGATCATGGAGTCTGGTGGAAATTGAGGTGTTACCCAGCCCGAAATGGCACCATTCCAATCAATATTGACCAACGAAAGTTCGTACAAAAACGATAAGCCAATAACCGAAACAAAAGCGATAATCCATTTTTCGATAATTCGGTACGAGTTGGTATAGAGCATTACAAATACAAAAAGCGTAACCAGCACTGCTGCAGCACGTATAGGAATGTCAAATAGCATATTCAGCGCTATGGCTCCACCAAGTATTTCGGCTAACGATGTGGATATTGATGCCATCATGGCCGATGTCAAAAGTGCTTTCGAATAACGTGGCTTTAAGTGTATGGCAGCAGCTTCGGATAGGCAAAGCCCTGTGGCAATGCCAAGGTGAGCCACATTGTGTTGCAAAAATATCAACATTATGGTTGACAGTGTAACCATCCACAGCAAGGCGTAACCATAATCGGCACCAGCGGCCAAGTTGGATGCCCAGTTACCTGGGTCGATAAAGCCTACAGTTACCAATAAGCCCGGACCTATATATTTGAATATATCCAATGCACCGTGTTTTGGCTTATAGGATTTATTATCAACGTTTTTAAATAGTTTGAACATGATTAGTTGTTTAATTCATTTTGAACTATATGTGATTTTATAAATTCAAAAATCTGCTCTTCGTTAGCAGGATGAAACCAATGAATTTCTTTGTCGCGATTAAACCACGTGAGTTGCCGCTTAGCATATCGACGCGAATTTTGTTGAATCATATTCACCGCAAAGTCAAGCGGCCATTTGCCTTGCATATATTCAAATAACTCCTTGTATCCTACTGTATTTAATGTATTTAAATGTTTGAATTCAAAAAACTGTTGCGCTTCGGCAATTAATCCATCGGCAATCATTAGCTGCACGCGTGCATTAATCCGTTCGTACAGCTCAGGTCTAGGTCTGTTTAAACCAAGTTTCAGAATGTTGAATGGTCGCTCTTTTCGTATGCCAGTTCGCACCTCCGAATAGGGTTTGCCAATAATACTGCAAATTTCCAAGGCGTGTAGTATTCGTTTGGGGTTTAAAATGTCCACTTCGGCAAAATGAACAGGGTCGAGTCCTTTCAATTCATTCTGAACAAATTCAAGCCCTTTTTGTTCGTATTCGTTCAGCCAAAATGCACGTGTAGCTTCATCCACATTGGGTATGTCGTCAATGCCATTGCAAACGGCATCAATATACATCATGGAACCACCAACAAGCATTACCACATCATTTGTTTTGAATAGTTTTGGGATCAATTCCATTACATCGGCTTCGTACTGACCAGCATTGTAGGTATCGTGGATAGAATGTGAACCAATAAAATAATGCGTTGCTCGGCTCAATTCCTGCTCGGTAGGGGCGGCAGTTCCAATTTTCAGTTCGCGGTAAAACTGACGGGAGTCCGACGACACAATAGGACATGCAAAATGCTCAGCCAATTGTAGACTAATTTCGGTTTTTCCAACTCCCGTAGGGCCAAGAACTACCAAAAGTGTTTTGTTTGTAGCATTTTGCATGGTGAAAAATAGAATATTTCAAACTAAAAAAGACAGAAAATACCGCACTGCTACTTCCTGTCTTTTTTTAATATTTTGGTGTGAACGATTATAATTTCGAATCGTCGGCAAATAAAGTGCTGTCGTCGAAATTCATATCGCCAAATCCTTCTTCGTCTAACTCATCGATATCAAAATCTTCGTCGCCATAAAAATTCTCGTCTAAGTTTAATTTTGGGGCAACCGTAATTGCCTCTTCGGCCATAATTTGCTGTGGAGCATTTCCTTCTGTCGAAACCACTTCTGGTTTTAATACTGATTTACCTGGGATAATTTCGGTAAGTTCAATAAAGAATGCTCTGTCCGAAATCATATCAAAAACGTATAGCAACTTCTGTTTCTCGTCATCCAGTAACTCTTCTAGTTTGGTTTTGTCCATTACCAAATTATCGTATTCCGAGCTCGAATCCATTTCAATGAGCGTAACTTCTTGTTCTTTTTCCCATTCATCGGAACAGATAAAAAACGAGGTCATTTGATTTTTATCGTATTTTACCGATTCGAGAATCGTGTTGTGAAGGTCGAAAAAAGTTGCCTCGGGATCGATTTTAATAACTCTGACAAAATTGTCAACTTCATCAGATAATACAGTAAATTTATAAATCATATAATTTGCTTTTTATTTGAATGTAAAATTACAAAATATTTTTAAAACAAATATCTTTTTTGGATCAAAAATAATAAAAATATTGGCTATACATACTGAAATATTTCGACATTTGCAACACTTAATTCACATTTATCTCGTGTTTTGATTATCTCTATTCGATGTTTTCATTGGTTTATTTTGACCCGATTTGGTGCTGTTTTGTCCTTCATTACTGGTGTCGTTATCAGCCGAGCCGGCTCCCATAAGCGAACTCGTTCCAATTTTAACACGTGGTTCTTTTGGGATTTTCAACATTACATCGCTGCTATTGGTAGGTCGTTGCTTATCGAGCCAAAAAAAGTTTTTCAAATATAATTCGCCGCCTTTGAGTTGACCTAAAGGATACATCACACCACTTGTAGCCGCTGTCATTACTATCTTGTCCGCTTTTTTGTTTTTCAAATGCATCACCACATAACTGCTTTCGGTTTTATTTAGCCCTATCAGGGTAGAGTCGGCCTCATCACGTGGGTAATATATGGTTTCGGCATTGCCATTTACATGCACTCTTTTAAGTTCTCCGCTATCAACGTGAGCTATTATTTCCTTGCCCGATAGTTGATTGTAAAAAAGCGAATCTTCTTTTTGAATAGCGATGGCCGATTGCAGAATGTGAATACGTTCTACTTTTTGGTTTTTTGTAAATGCTTGAATAAGATCGCCCGACAACTGATTTTTTTCAGCCCAAAGCACTGGTTCACCCTTCATATTGATTATCGAATCGCGTGCCGAAAAAAACAAGGTGTCGCATATCCCCTGAACATCACTGCGATACAATCGCACATTCATAATGCCTTTGGCTACATCGAAAATTGAATCTTTAAACGTGCGAAGCGTGTCGGCATGTACCCACATGGTGTCCTTAGTCGACCAGTCGACCAACAAAGCCGAGTCGGTAGCCAATCCAGCTTCGGTGAGTTCGTTATAGAAAACATAATCGCCATAAAGCGTCGATTTTTGAACTGAATCAGTCATTACTACATTTACAAAAGCCTCGCCGTATTTTTTGGCTTTATCGTAAAAAACGGTATCGCCTACAATTGTTTTGCCATCTTTGTGCACTACCAATGAGCGATTAAGGAGCATCATGCGTTCGGTAGATGTATTGTACCAGCCTTTGTTGGAATAAATGTCGGTTTCGTTTTGATAAATAATATGTGTTGGACCTACAATATTCGATACATTGGTTTTTGTATTGTATTGCAATGTATCCGAAGTCATAGTGTAGTTTTTGTTTGTAAGCAAAACTTTATTTCGAAATAAAGCATCGCTGGTGCTTGTATTGTATTGTCCCCAAACCGAAGTAAGCGTGTTTTCAGGGTCTACAATTTTACCACCTGTATAGTAATAAGCCAAATTTGTATTTCGGTCGAAATTTAAACTATCCGTTGTAAGTGTGGTTTTTTTATTTACCATTTTGGCATTGCGGCGTAGTTTAGCCAATTTTAAATTGCCATCGTAATACAAAAAATCGCCATACACAAAGAGTGTATCTCCTTGAACTATACGTACATTGCTGAATGCATCGAGCGAGTTGGCTTTTTCGTAAAAATAAGCGCTGTCGCAATAAAGATAAGCGTTATCGTGTTTAAAACGCACATTGCCTTTTAATATTTTCAGGTCTGGATTTGTAAATTGATCATAAGCCAGCGTTTCGGTGTTCTCGAGGTATACAAGCGTTGCTTGTTTATTATTAAGAGGGTTTACAATAGGCGCTAACGGCTTTTTCGAAAACACAAATGGCGTTTTTTTACGTGGCTTCGAAGTGGTTGTGGTAGCTTTGTTTTGTTTAACTTGTTGGTTGTTAAGTATTTCTTTGCGCAATTGACCAGGCTGGACTTGGGCAGTCAAAATTGCAAAATACAAACAAAGTACACCGCTAAAAACGATGTACTTTATCATTTGATCACCTTTAAAATGAACACCCATTTTAGTTTTATTCTCTTAATTGTTAATTGTTAATTATCAATTATTTTTTAATCCATCCTGGATATTGAAATTCGCATTTTTGCCAAGCTGGATCAATGCTGATATACGTTTCTTTTTGCTTTTTCACAATCCAATTGGTAATAAATTCTTCTTTTTTCTTTCCTTCGTAATAGCTCCTTAGCATTTGATAATCGTCAATTAAGTTGGCTTTGTGACTGGCCGTTTTCGATTTTACTTTTACCACTGCTACTACTTCTTTGTTGGTTTTAGGGTTTATCATCGAAAAAGGTTTCGAAAGTTCACCTACATTCATGCCATAAACCACTTTTGCCACTTCTTGCGGCAAGTCCTGATACTCAAACTTTGATGTGCCTGATTTTTCGTTCAACATAAGTCCAGCATTCATAGCCGTATTTTTATCTTGCGAATAATAGATTACAGCTTGTTCAAAAGTTGTTTTCGAATTACGAACAAGGTCGGCTATGGAATCCAAGCGTTGAATGGCTTTTGTTTTGTCTGAAAGCGAAATGCGAGGCTTCAATAAAATATGGCGGCAATTAAGACGATCGCCACGTTTTTCGATAAGCTGAATGATATGGTAACCAAATTCAGACTGCACCACACGCGATACTTTTTTAGGATCGGTAAGGTTAAAAGCTACGGTTGCAAATTCAGGTACAAGTTGCCCACGACCCATAAATCCTAGCTCGCCACCACGTTTAGCACTTTCGGTATCCTCGGAATACAAGCGGGCCAAAACCGAAAAATCAGTTGTGCCTTTGTTAGCACGTTCGGTGTAATCGCGTAAGCGTTCTTTAATACGGTTCGTTTCTTCGATAGGCACAGGAGGCTCAAAACTAATAATTTGCAATTCCACTTGTGCTGGCACATTGGGTATACTATCGGTATTTAAGTTGTTAAAATAGCGGCGAACATCGGCAGGAGTGGATTTAATATTGCCCACCAATTTTTGCTGCATCTGTTGAATTATCATTTGCTCACGTATGCTATTTCGTAAATCTTCGCGCAAATCGGTTGTCTTTTTATTAAAATATTCTTCCATTTTTTCTTTGGAGCCAATTTGCGAAATGAAAAAGCTTAATCTGTTTTCAACCTGATTCATCACATTGCTTTCGCTTACTTCAATACTGTCAAGCACGGCTTGGTGTAGAAAAAGTTTGTTTATTGCAATTTGCTCTGGAATAACACAATAAGGATCGCCTTGCAGTGGTGTGCCTTCGTATTGTGCACGCAAGCGTTGCTCTTCCACTTCCGAACGAAGTATCGATTCGTCGCCTACAATCCATATTACTTCGTCGATAATGTTGGATTGACTAAATGAATTTGTTGTAAATAACAGCAGTGTAATGGCAGATAATAAAATTTTCTTGTTCATAATTTATTCTTATTCAGCTTAATGCCGATTTGTTATTTTTTATTGAAAAAAGTTACCGTTTCGTTTTTTATTGCGTCGTTGTAAATATCACTTTCGAAATTAGTTATAAAATCGGCTTTTAATTTATTCATTATTAAGTCAATGATTTTCGGTTTGGCCATGTCGTAAGGCTCCGTTTGACCAATCAATCGCGATGCTTTAATATTCAGATAATAGTGCTTCGTACTATCGCTCAATTCCACAAACCTGCGACCTGATAAATACGAAGTTTGGTCTTCGAGTTGCAAAGGTAGTTTTTTCTGTATGGTCGAAAACGAAATCCATTTGTCTGCAAAATAGTCGTAACTTATGGCATGTTGCATACTATATTTCTCAATATTTTCCAATGCTTTTGTGTTACCCGATTGCATCCAACTACGTACATTGGCCAGTTGAGGTGCATTAGCAGGTGTTATAAGTAAAATGCCTTGAATCACATTTTCCTTCAATATCAATTGGTTTTTGTATTTTTCGTAAAACGCTTTTACATCTTCCTCGTTTGGCTCTTTGGGGAGTCGCTCTTGCAATAATTTTTGTTGATATTGATGAATTATCAATGATTTCTTGTAATCTTCGAGCAATTGATCAATTTCAGCTTTGTTGCTAATATTCCGCTTAGCATTTTCGTAAAGTAGCACATCAGTTACCCATTTTCGGATATAACTTTCGGCAATTTCGGCACTGTCTTTTTTATTTACATTAGGTGGAATAATTTCTTGTATTTGATCCAGATACAAAAACTTACCTTCCACCTCAAGCAATTGCTGCCTAGCGGTTTCCGTTGTTTTGTTTTGGCATGCAAACAAAGTAAAACTAACGGTACAAATAAGTAGGAAAGTTCTGAAATTCATATATTAAGCAAAGATAATATAGGTTTTGTATATTCTATGCTAATTTACAAATAATAAATCAGAATAAAGGTTTTTTAAGTGAGGTCATAAAATCAAACCCAAACCCAAACTGAGTGCAAACAAAAGCGTACCCATGGCCAATTTGCCTAATTCGGGATACAATTCAATGGCATTTTTATAGGTAAATACTTTTTTAAGGTTGAGTGCTAAAATTGGGAACGAAATCAAGAATAACCATTGCCATGGCGATGTGTAATAGCTTATAGTAAATACAACAGCTAGCAATGCAGCACCACCCACCAAGAACAATTGGTAAAACTTTGCATTTTTGGTGCCCATGACCACAACTATGGTGTGTTTGCCGGCATTTTTATCCGCTTCGTAGTCGCGTAAGTTATTCATATTGAGTACTCCGGTGCTAAGTAAGCCCATGGCCGAAGCGGGTAGGAGTAAAGCCCAATTGAACGATTGAGTGTGTAGAAAATAGGTTCCAATTACGCCTACTAAACCAAAGAAAATGAAAACAAAAATATCGCCTAACCCACGATAGCCATAAGGGTTTTTACCTACCGTATATTTTATAGCCGCTACTATAGAGGCTATGCCCAAAAATCCAAAAATTAGAATATTCGTAATGTCGATTCCGGCCGTTCCTACCAGAATTAGTATTAATCCTACAATGGCTGTAATAATGCCAATAATAATTATGCCGTGCAACATGGTTTTAGCTGAAATATTGCCTGATTGAACCATGCGTTTTGGACCAATGCGCTCGGTGGTGTCCTTGCCATTCACAAAATCGCCATAATCGTTTGCCAAGTTCGACATTATTTGCAATAGGATAGTGGTAGCAGCAGCTAAACCCAAAACCGACCACCTAAATTTATCGGCTCCGGCAGCCAGAGCCGAGCCCATAATGGTATTGGACAATGCCAAAGGTAAAGTCTTTAGTCGGAATGCAGCTATCCACCATTTGAAAGTATTTTTGGTACTCGTATCTTCTGAATTGATGTTTGTTTTTTGCATATTATTTCAATGAAATTGAGTTACAAAGATAATATTGTTTATGCATTCGGTATTTCGGTTTTTGTTAAAGTATACTCTTTTTTGCTTGATATTTTGTTTTGTGTTGTTTTCCAGATGTTTAGCTATTCTGGTGCTTTTTGTGTTTACTGTTGATAAGTTTTTTGTAATATCTAGGTTAAATAAAGTTAAATTCGCTAAAGCTTGTTGTTAATCGAGCTATTTGATAGGTTTGTTCCATTGTTTAATGCTTTAAATACTTATCTTTGCAAAAAAAACTTAATACACTGCTATACGTGGTGACTAATGTCATGGGTAATAGCAGTGATAGTTATTTGTTGCATTTTTGCTTTTTTCATGATAAGAATAGTGTATGTGCTTTAAACCTATTATATCGTTCGCCAATTTTACTAAAAGTAAATTCAAAATAGCTGTGTTATTGCTTGCAATAGTGCTCAATGTTTCTGTTTTTGCTGTAAACGAAACGCGAACTGTTGGAAATTTAGGTGCAAATTATGCTTCTCTTAAAGCTGCTTTCGATGCCATTAATGCTGGAACATTAACGGGCAATGTTACTCTCCGAATTATTGCCAATACTACCGAAACTTCCACGGCTGTTTTAAATGCCAGTGGAACAGGAAGTTCCAATTTTACTATACTCAAAATATTTCCCACCATATCTGGTCTTTCTATTAGCGGCAACCTAGCTGCGCCTATTATCGATTTAGATGGAGCCGATAATGTTAGCATTGATGGACGTGTTTTGGGTGGAGGGTCTTCCAAATCGCTTGTTATTTCAAATACTAGCACATCGGCTGTGTCGGGCACGTCAACTATTCGCTTTTTGAACGATGCAGTTTTAAACACTATTCAGTATTGTGTTATTAAAGGTTCGGCTACCAATAATACAACTGGCGTTTTGTTTTTATCAACAAGTACGCTGTCAACCGGAAACGACAATAATACCATTTCTATTAACGACATTACATCATCGACCGATGCAAATAGACCAATAAATGCAGTTTATTCCGAAGGCAGTCCGAATAGAGAAAATAGCAATAATACACTGGCAAATAACAATTTCTACGATTTCTTTAACCGCTCTTTATCTTCTTATGGAATAAATATTTCGTCTTATTCTACCGCCTTTACTATTTCAAACAATAGTTTTTTCGAAACGGCTTCGTTTGTTCCTGCATCCAATGCAAATTATACGGTTATCAATGTTAATAATTCAGCAGGGTCGGGTTTCCAAATACAAAATAATTATATTGGAGGAAGTTTTGAGTTATGTTCGGGTTCTGCTTGGACAAAAACCAATGCAGCTAATAATGCATTCACGGGTATTTATTCGGCAGTTGGAACCGACACTCCTAGCTCCTTACAAGGTAATAAGATAAGTAATATGCTTTGGGAAAACAATACAGGAGGTAACTGGATTGGTATTATGGCCCAAGCAGGCGATATAAATATTGGTACTACTTCGGCAAACACTATTGGTGAATCGTCGGGTACAAGTGCCATTGTATACCGACTTAATGTAATGGGTGGTTTAATGTGTGCAATACAGATTAATTCCAACGATGATGTAACTTGCAACAACAATATTGTTGGGTCGCTCACTATCAATAATGCTATCCGTACACTTGGGATATTTAAAAATTCAAGTTTAGGAACAACTATTATAAATTCAAATTTAATTGGTAGTAATAATACGGTAAATAGTATTCAGGTTTCGTCTATTCCTATTAGTTCTACTCAGTTCTTAACAGCCATTCAAGTGCAAGGTTTTCAGTCGAACACTGTAAATAGCAATACTATATCCAACCTTGTAGCTACTTCTACAGGAACTGGCTTTGTTCGTGGAATCGAAATTTTATCAGGTACTAATACTGTTTCGAACAATACAATTCAACGTATTAAAACAGCTTCGACCAATGCCACATCCTTGTGTGGTTTGTCGTTTACAAATAGTAGTTTCGATAATCTTATTTCGGGCAATAACATTTCTGATATCGAAAACAACAATACTATATATAATGGAAGTGTTATTGGAATGATATTGCAATGTAGTGGAACCAATGTAGTTACAAAGAATTTTATTCAGGAAATTTTTGTATCGACGGCTACAACCAATGCTTCGGTGTATGGAATTAGATCCGAAACGGGAACAGCTACTTACTCAAACAATATAATCCGTTTAGGAGGAAATACACAAACTACCATTTATGGTATGTACGAAAGTGGTTCACAAACAGGCAATTTATACCACAATACTTTTTATATCGATGGAAGTCCTACAGTAGGTGCTCGCCGCAGTTATGCTTTGTACAGTGCTACCAATACCAATACCATCGATTACGAAAATAATATATTGGTAAATGCGCGCTCCAACAATGGAGCAACCGGAAATCACTACAGCGCTTATTTTAATTATGCTACTCCAGGTTCACTTACATTAAACTACAATGTGTATTTTGCCAATGGAACAGGTGGTTTTATCGGAAATTTTGCCAATACCAATATTAATACCTTGCCCATAATTAGCTTACAGGATGCTAATAGTTTGAAAATTGACCCTGGCTTTTTAAATGCTGGTGGTAATGGATCAGCCGATTATAAATTGGTTTATACCAAGTTAAATGGTGTATCAGGAACTGGCGTAACCGACGATTTTGGAGGCAATGTGCGTTCTGGTGCTCCAACTATTGGTGCTTGGGAGTTTTCGGGCGATAATATGTGGAAAGGGAATGTTAGTACCGACTGGGGAAATGCACTTAACTGGACTTTATCAACTATACCTGCTGTTAATAGCGACATAAAATTTGATCCTTATCCATTAAATCATTTGAATTTGGATATTAATCGTACAGTAAACGATATTAGAAATGATCAAGCCACATACCGTTTAAATTTAAATGGAAAACAATTAACCATATTGGGCGATTTTGTGTTTTCAAACGGAGCTCAGCTCGAAGCTTCGGCAACAGGTTCACAACTTAACTTTTCGGGCTCAGCCTTACAAACTATCAACGCTGGTAATTTGTATAATAACGAAGCTTTTAATATTCGTGTCAATAATTTTAATAATGTAATTCTGAACGGCACGTTGGTACTCCTAAATCAGCTAAGTAGCGGTGGTGGACGATTGGATGCTGTAACAAATTCTCCTTATGTAATTTATCGGGGTATAGCTTTGCAGAATATTAATATTTCAACCTATTATCAGAATAGGATATTTGATTTGACTATTGATAATGCTGTAGGAGTAAATCTAAATTCGACTTTGGAAATATCGCAAAACCTGACAATAAATACCGGAAAATTCCTTACTCTTTCGGCCATATCGCGCTTAAAAGTGAATGGTCAGCTTGTGAATAATGCTGGTGCCAGTGGATTTGTTTTGCGTTCAACTGTAGCTGGAACTGCATCACTCATACATAATACCGATAATGTGCCTGCCACTTCCGATCGTTACATTGGTGGATCTGCATCGGCTTGGCATTTCTTATCGTCGCCTATGATCAATGCGCCACAGGCGGGAACCTGGAAACCTGCCGGCACTTATGGTGATGGCACTGGCTACGATTTATATGTATGGGATGAACCTACGCATTGTTGGGTATATAACTTAAATGCTTCGGTAGCTCCAACTTGGAATTCTGTTCATCCATCGGCTAATTTTGTGAGTGGCGAAGGTTATTTGTATGCAGTACAGGCGCTTAATACTACCAAGCAATTTGTAGGATTGCTCAATAATGGTGCAGTAAATATTAACTTAACAAACAATGGTACTGGTGTAAACAAAGGATTTAATTTTGTAGGCAATCCATATCCGAGCAGTATCGACTGGAAAGACAATACTGGATTTACGCGTAACATGTTAGTTGACAATGCTGGTGGAAATGATATTTGGATTTGGAGTAATTCGGCTAATAATTATGGTGTTTACAACTCGGCCGATATTTTAAATACTGGAACCAATGGCGTAACTCGCTATATATCGCCTAATATGGGATTTTTTGTAAAAGCCGCAAGCAATGGCACATTTGCATTTAATAATAATGCGCGAGTTCCCAACGAAGCTGCAAACTGGATGCGTGTAAAATCGAATAATGCTCCAAAGTCGCTGTCGTTAACTGTACAATCGGTCGATAGTTTGGGTAGCGATGAGGTGAAAATGACGTTCGAATATGATAACAAACTGGCAGGTGCCTCAAAAATGTTTAGCCCCGTAAAAACAGCTCCTTCGCTTTACTTTGAACAGAATGAAGAACAGTATAGTACTTTCTACCTGACTAAGATTGACGAAACAACCCTGATGGATGTGAATTTTAAAGCAGGCAAAGATGGTAAATACAGTTTGAGTGCTAACGAACTGAAAGAGGCATTTCAAGTAGTATTGCTCGAGGATAAACTAACGGGTAAAATAGTTGACCTGAAAGCGAATGACAATTATAAGTTTACTTCCAAAACAACAGATAAACCCACACGATTTACACTGTATTTTACCGAAGCAGCCAAGGCCGATTATGCGCTGAACTTGGCCAAGGTATATGTTAGCAACAAAGGAGTAAATATTGATTTGAAAGATGTAAAAGGAGAGTTCTCAATTCAACTAATTGATGTAAATGGAAGTATTATCAGCCAGTTTACAGCCACGGGAGGTGAGCAACGTATTGTTGCATTGCCAGCAAAAGGAATGTTGTTTTTAAAAATATATTCTAACGATAAATCAAAGACATTTAAATTATTGAATTAAATGAACTACATTTGCAGTTCTGTTTTTTTTATATTTACACTAAAAAAATAATAGATTATGAAAGTAAATTTTAGCAAATTGCTCTTTTTATTATTGGCAATGCCTTTTGTATCAGCTTTTGCACAAACTGAAAATACAGATGCTTTTGCCAATATTGTGAATCCGATTACGATATCGGAAACCAGATCGCTGCATTTTGGTACGCTTAGTGTTTCGGCTACTGCTGGCACTTGTGTGTTGACTGCTGCAGGTGTTCGCTCGCAAACAGGTGGTGTTACTTTAACCAGTTTTACGCCAACAGCCACAAGTGCTGCTTATACAGTTACGGGTTCGGCCAACTTAAATTATGCCATTACATTGCCAGCTGCTCCTATTACAGTAACTCGTGGTGGAGGTAGCGAAACTATGACTGTTTCGACTTATACATCGAACAAAGTAGGTAATGCCGGCACGTTAAATGGTTCAGCTACTGATACATTTACCGTAGGGGCAACCCTCAATGTGAATGCTAATCAGGTGGCTGGTTTGTATCAGGGGAATTTCAATGTTACAGTAGCATATAATTAATTACATTATAAAATATCAGATTATGAAGAAGTTAATTTTTGGAGCAATGCTCATTTTTGCATGTGCGATTCAGCTTAATGCACAATCGTCAATTACTGGTCAGGCTAAAGCCGAAGTTACATCGCAACTAGCCATTACCGACAACACAGGTACGCCAGGTGGTACAACCCTCAATTTTGGAAAAATTGCTGTAGCAGCTGGTTCGGGTGGTACTTGTACCGTGTCTACTCTTAATGTGGTAACTGTAAGTGGTAGCGTAAATGCCATTGTATCCACTACATCCAATGCCATTTTTTCATTGTCAGGTATGGCTGCTAAAACCTATGCCATTACACTTCCGGCAAGTACAGTAGTTACCCGTGCAGGTGGAGTTGAAACTATGACAGTTGATAATTTTAAAGCGCGTCCTACTTCGGCTGGAGCTGAAGGTTTAACAGGTACATTGAGTAGCCTTGGAGTTGATAACTTCACTGTGGGTGGTCAGTTAAATGTGAATGCAGCTCAGGTTGATGGCATTTACAATGGCACGTTCAGTGTAACAGCCGCTTACAATTGATAAAATCACAAACCGGTTTCGGAATGAGAAATAGTATTGTCTTACTGCTATTTTTTGTTTTTGCGTCCAAAATTTTTGCACAGGGTGATTTGTTAATCAACCCTATACGTGTTGTGTTCGATGGGCAGAAGCAAAATGCAGATTTGAATTTGACTAATATTGGCAAAGATACTGCTGTATATATGGTTTCGTTTTTGAGTTATAAAATGCTCGAAGATGGAAGCTTTTTGCAGCTCGATAAGCCCGATACTACTTTTTCGGCCGATAAATACCTGCGATTATTTCCACGCAAAGTGATTTTACCACCCAACGAATCGCAAACCATACGTTTGCAATTGCGTAAGCCCAGCAGCTTGAAACAAGCCGAATACCGTTCGCATATTTATTTTAGAGCCGAAAAACAAATCACACCACGTGGTATGAAGGATTTAAAAGCAGATTCAACAAGAATGGCTGTAAGCATTACACCAGTTTTTGGTATAAGCATACCCGTAATTGTTAGGAATGGGGCTTTGAGCAATCAACTTTCACTATCGGATTTATCAATACAACAGGTAAACGATTCAATATCAAGACTTAATCTGACTATAAATCGTAGTGGTACTAAATCGGCTTATGGCAATATTAAAGTGGAATTTCAACCCGCAAAGGGACAAAAATCTGATATTGGTTTTGTAAATGGTATTGGCATTTATCCCGAAATTTCGAAACGCTTTTTTGCGTTAATGATAAAAAATACACCACTGATGAAAACGGAAGGTGGAAAATTGATAATTCGCTTTTTTGCACCTAACGAAGATGGAGGTGCGGAACTTACACGTTCTGAACTAATTCTGAAAAAGTAATTGTACTACATGCAGCGTTATTGCTTATATATATATATGCTTTTATGTGCTTCAATCGCAACGGTTTATGCACAGACCGGGCCTGACTTGCCTCAGCGTACTGCTGTAGTTCGAGCTACTCAAAAGCTCAACTTTGGCGACATGACTATTTTGTCAGGCTCGTCGGGTGGTACAGTTACGGTTGATTATAACGGATTGCGTTCGCAGACGGGATCAGTTATATTGCTTAATATTGGTAATCCGGTGCAACAAGCTATTTTTGAAGTTAAAATTTGTCCGGGCCGATTGGTAAATGTGACTTTTCCGTCAACTATCACCTTAACGGGTAGCAATGGTGGATTTATGACATTGCATTTAGGTCCAACGAGCATTGGTGCTAGCGGGAGTTCATTTGTTTCGAACAAAGGATGCGACGATATACATTTTGTATCTGTAGGAGGAACGCTCGATGTAGGTGCTATCGGTGCCAATCCTGCAGGACTTTACAGTGGTACATTTAGTCTGACTTTTGTGCAACAGTAGTTATTTTATTGAAAATTAATGTTTTATAGTATAAAAATTAAGAACGAAAACACGAAGCTAAGAGTCTTGTTAGTAACAGGACTGCTTTTTTTGTTCTCTTTTTTAAACCTTAACGCACAAGAAAATTCGGTTGAGCCATTTAATTTGAGTGTGAAGTTCGAGAATATTGGTTGGCAGGATTTTTTTGTTCTTTACAATGAACCCAATGATCTTTATTTGCCTGTATCGCAACTTTTCGATTTTGTAAAAATTAATTCCAAACTTTCCAATAACGGCAAACTGCTCGAAGGTTATTTTATCGACCCCAATAACCCTTACAAAATTGATTTTGATGCACGGAGTGTATCTTACAAATTTATTACTACCTCACTTGCCGACGATGATGTGATTTACGATTTGGGTACCATGTACTTATCACCTCGCGTGTTGGAATCGGTTTTTGGTTTTAAAACAAAATTCGATTTTCGTACACTGTCGGCCAATATATCTACCAGTTACGAACTGCCTATCAGCAAGTTGAAAAAATTGGAGGATGCCCGTCGTAATATTAAAAACATTACTGGCGATGAGAAATTCGACGCCACCTATCCTCGCAAATACCATCTTTTTAAACCGGGCATGCTCGATTGGTCTATTTCGTCCAATCAATCGCAGGTGTATGGAAACGAAAATCGTGCAGGATTGGCGCTAGGTACCGAAATGTTTGGTGGTGAGTTAAGTGCATGGTTGTATTATTCGGATAAATACGGTTTTAATCGCAACCAGCAACGCTACCATTGGCGCTGGGTTGATAATAATTTCAAGGTGATGAAACAGGTGCAGTTTGGTCGGATTTATAACCGAAATATTGCTACTATGCTATATCCGGTTGATGGATTTATGATTACAAATGCACCTACAACTGTTCGAAAAGCATTAGGTACTTTCCAAATAGCCCAAAACACCAATCCCGATTGGACTGTTGAATTGTATATCAACAATGTATTAATGGATTATACCAAAGCGGATGCTTCGGGTTATTTTGCTTTTCAAGTACCTATAGTGTATGGCACTACGGATGTCACTTTGCGTTTTTATGGTCCGAATGGCGAAGAGCAGGCCGAGCGAAAATCATACAACATGCCTTACAACATGCTCCCTAAAGGTGAGTTCGAGTATCGTGTAAGTGGTGGTGTTTTGTTGGATGCTGCAAACTCGCTCTATGCGCGTGCCGAAACAAATATGGGACTTACTAAGTGGTTAACGGCTGGTGCCGGGTACGAGTTTTTAAATTCTATAGTTGGCAATCCGCATATACCATTTGGCAATCTGACTTTACAGCCTTTTTCGCGCTTGATTCTGACTGGTGAATATGCTCATAAAGTGCGCTACAAAGGAACCTTGAATTATAATTTTGCCAATAATTCCATGTTCGAAATGTTTTATGCGCGTTACGATAAGAACCAAAAGGCTATTATTTATAACTTCCTCGAAGAGCGAATGGCTGGTTTCTCGTTTCCCAGCCGCTTCAAAAATGTATCGTCGGTAACAAAAGCTACGTTCCGTCAGAATATCTACCCCAATTTCCAATACAATGCGGGTGAGTTAATGATGTCGGCTTATTACCGTAATTTCAATGCTAACTTGTCGAACTTTATTAACTGGACTACTTTCGATAACCGAAATATATACAGTAGTTTAGCTCTCGGGTTCCGTTTTGGTGGTGGATTTTCGTTCCGCCCATCGGTACTGTATAGTTATACCGAAAACAATCCCGTATGGTACAACAACATTATTTCGTATAGAGCCGAACTCGAAAAACAGATTTTCAAAAAAGGATACCTTTCACTTGGTTACGAAAAAAACAATCTTGTTAACTATCAAAGTGTGAATGTGGCCTTCCGTTACGATTTCTCGTTTATGTCCACCTACGCATCTGCCTTTTACAATGTTAACGACAAAACCTTTCAAACCACGCAGAGTGCGCGTGGAAGTCTTGCTTTTGGCAATGGCTATGTTCATTTCGACTCGCGCGAGGCGGTGGGTCGTAGTGGAATTTCGATTGTTCCATTTGTGGATAAAAACTTTAACGGATTGCGCGATGCCAATGAACCTGCTGCTTCGGACCTCAATGTACGATGCAACGGAGGTAAAGTGCTCCAGCGCAAAAACGATTCTATTGTTCGTGTGGTTAGTCTGGATCCATTTGTGGATTATACACTTATGGTGAACGAATCTGATTTTAAAAACATTGCATGGAATGTCAGTGCTCACACTATAAAAGTAACAACTGACCCTAATCAATTCAAAACTATTAATATACCAGTTCAACCTTTGGGCGAAATGTCGGGTATGGTGGTCGACGAGTTTAATAATGGCATATCGCGCATACTCATTAATATTTTCAATAACAAAGGCAAATCCGAAAAAACGGTTATGACCGAGAGCGATGGATTTTATTCCTATCTTGGTTTAAAACCCGGACAGTATTATGCTGTGGTTGATTCCACACAGTTAAAAGTGCTCAATATGAGTGCCGAACCATCCGCTTTTAAAATTAACGAAGATGTGAACGGTGATATTGTGGAGGCTGCAACTATCAAATTGGTGCGCAATGTGATAGCTCAAACCTCAACCGAGCAATCGGCAGAAATTAGTCAGCGTCAGATTGACAATAAGTTGGCAATGAGCAATTTAAAATCGCGCGAAGATTCGTTGAAATTACTTTACGAGCAGAATAAATATACCGATAAAAATACCAAAGACCCTGATCGAATTCACAAATACGATTCCTTGATTCGGTATATCATTTTATTCGATTTTAATAGTTCAACGGTACGTTCGGAGTTTTACGGTACTATCAAGCAATTGGGTAAAATGCTGAAAGAAAACGAAGAGTTGAAACTTGAAATACAAGGACATACTGACTCTAGTGGCGACGAGTATGTAAACTTGCTTTTCAGCGAACGTAGAGCCAATTCGGTTAAACGTATGTTGGTGAAATACGGCATTTCCGAAGAACGCTTGCGTGTGGTTGGTTTTGGTGAGAAAAAACCTGCTCCCGGAAATACTAATAAAAACCGTGCACAGCGCGCTCAAAACCGCCGTGTGGTATTCAAAGCTATTTCGGATAAAGATATGGCAAGGGTGGATAGTATTGGTCGTAAAGCACCGGAGGATATTACTGCTTCGGACTTGCGTACGCTCAAAAAATCATTCAACTACGTAAATGAATCGGATCCTTTCGAGGTGAAATGGCGCTATATGTATTCGGTGTTGTTCCGCTACGGAAGTTCACACATACAGCCCGAAAACAAGATAGTTGTCAATGCACTTGCTGGAGTAATGAATAGTAATCCGTGTTTGAACATAAACCTGGAATCGCATACCGATACACAAAGTTCCGATTCGTTTAATATGCAACTCAGCACACGCAGATCGCAAGCTGTGTGGGATGTGCTGGCTTACAATGGCATTGAACGCACACGCGTGGAAGTGGCTAATTATGGTCGTTTGAAACCATTAAATGCCAATACCAATGCTGCCGAAAAGGCTTTGAACCGCCGTGTAACCTTTAAAGTAGGCCCTACAGGTTGCCAGTTGAATATTGATAGTTTGTTGACGCAAGAAATACTTCGAACTTACAATACCCGTATTTCGAATCAGATAATTATTAACCACGACGGGCAGTATATGATTCAAACAGGTGCTTTCAAAACGGAGGAATTTGCTATTATGATGGCTATTAAGTTAAAAGACTTGTTGCCCGACAATATTTATATTATTCAGGATAATGGATTGTTCCGCGTTATTGTAGGTTACACACAAACTCGTAAGGAGGCTGTGGACGTTGCTCGCGTAATTCAGGCTTCGGGCATATTGGCCAATCCGTACAATTATTGATACTAATCAAACGCAATGGACTTTTCAAAAATACCTTCCCCTTGTTTTGTGCTCAACGAGCGTGCTTTTCGTGCTAATTTGGCATTAATTAAATCGGTAAAAGAACGCGCCGGTGTTGAAATAATATTGGCTTTCAAAGCTTTTGCTATGTGGAGTGTGTTTCCCATCGTGCGTGAGTACATTCCATATTCCACGGCTAGTTCACTCGCCGAAGCTCGTTTGGCTTTCGACGAAATGGGCAGTCCTGCTCATACCTACGGGCCTGCCTATACCGACCGTGAATTCCCTGAAATAGTAAAATGTAGCAGTCATATAACTTTCAATTCTCTCTCGCAGTTCGAACGCTTGTACCCGCAAACGCAGTTTTACAATGTGTCATGCGGCTTGCGTATTAACCCTGAGTATTCCGTCGTAGAAACGGATTTATACAATCCTTGTGCTCCTGGTTCACGCTTGGGCGTAGTGGCTGACTTGCTTGCCGACGAATTGCCTGTAGGCGTTGAAGGATTGCATTTTCACACACTTTGCGAATCTACTTCGTTCGATTTGGAGAAAACGTTAGCCGTGGTGGAACAAAAATTTAGTAAATACTTCGGTCAGATAAAATGGCTTAATATGGGTGGCGGTCATTTAATGACGCGCGAAGGCTATGATGTGGAGCATTTAATTTCTATTTTAAAAGCATTCAAAGCTAAGTATCCGCATTTGCAACTTATTCTGGAACCCGGAAGTGCTTTTGCTTGGCGCACAGGTGTTCTGGTGTCGTCGGTAATTGATATTGTTGAGAACAAAGGTATACGTACGGCTATGCTCGATGTATCATTCTCGTGCCACATGCCCGATTGCCTAGAAATGCCCTACAAACCAGCCATCGTGGGCGCTACTGATGTTGATACCAGCAAACCCACTTACCGCATGGGCGGCAATAGTTGCTTGTCGGGCGATTTTATGGGTTCGTGGTCGTTTGATAAAGAGCTCAAAATTGGCGACCGCATAGTTTTCGAAGATATGATTCATTACACCATGGTCAAAACCACCATGTTTAATGGCGTTTCGCATCCTTCCATTGGTATTTGGACTGCCAACAATGAGTTCCAACTGGTGCGCGAATTTGGGTACGAGGATTATAAAAACCGTATGTCATAATTTAGGGTTTGTAAAGTTTGTAACGTTCATAAGGTTGTAACGTTCATAAGGTTATAAAGTGTTTTGATTTGTTTTTCAATTGCTAGCTAAAATTTTGTACCTTTGTGTTTAAATTTTTTTTTTGAAACAAATAAAAATGGCAAAGAAACCCGCACACAAACAACAACAATTGTTAAGCCCCGTAAATTACATCCGTCAGAAAGCCCGAAATTTACCAATTTTCGAATGTAAGATAAATATAACTTGGGAAAAAGAAAAATTTTCGCAAATAACTGTTTGTCGTCAACATGCCAATGGCAACTTTACAGTATGTTTCTATTTAGTCGACTTGGGCTGTCTGGGTGTGAAAGATAGCGGATTTCGATTTAATATTGACAAATACGAATACTACGAGTTGTTACAAAAAATGAACGAAACCGATCCCATCATGTCGGTTGATTACACTTTGGTTCACAACATTATTTTCAGTGGGTTGGCTTATGCCGAGGATTTAGGATTTAATGCTTGTAAGGAATTTTTACAAACCACTCGCTTTATGCTCGAAGAAGATACCGACGAGGTGGAACTGATTGAAATTGAATGTGGTGTAGATGGAAAACCCATGTATGTAAATTCCGGTTTCGACTCCGCAATCCGAGAGAAGCAAATTGTGAATCAGCTGGAAAAAGCGGTCGGAAAAGGGAATTTTAAGTTTATGTTGGACATTGATAATTACGATTCAGATGACATTGAGGATGAAGATGATGAATTTCTCACGGACGAAGATAAGTTATATCGTAAATACAGAAAAATTGAAATGGATGAATTGCACGCTGAGTTTATTGAATTACTCGAAACAACGGCAATAAATGAGGGTAGAGGTGCTAAAGAAAAAGCAAAGAGATTAAATATTATTCTTGATGAATTTTGCATGCGCATATGCGATAACGATTTGGTTGACAAATACATTGAAGACTGGCATCGGGATTTAAAAAACAAACCTGTAAGCGAGCATGATGCAGCAAAAATAATAGGATTAGAAAATGAAACTGATATTCCGGAAGATGTAGATAAGTTGATAAATGATTTTTTTCACGATTTGCAAAAAAGCGATTCCAAAGCAACGAAAAATTTACAGAAAATTGAAAAAACTATTGGAAAAAATGCTTTTACGGCTTATCTCGAACTCAATATTCTGCGTGATTATGACCAAAGAAAATACGGAGTCAAAATTGCTGAATATAGTTTAAAATATCCCGATTTCGGATTAATACAATTATTTAAACAAGTTTACGATCAAAAGGAGAACGATTATTCGTTGGAATTACCTGTGCTTAACGAAATATTCTCGTCAAATAATTCGATAAGTGGTTTTGAGTATTCTCAATTTTTATTCGAATTGTGGTTTTTAATTTCAAACAAAAATGATTTGAATCTTTCGGAAGCTTTTGATACTTTTATAAACGAAATTGAATTACCGGATACAATCTATAATAACCTGAGAGCTTACACTTTTATGTCGCGAATGACATTGGTTATCGAAAAAATAAAACAAAACACAGTCAGTGAACCCAAGGATACGAAACTGAAGATTTATCACCCAAAGAGTGAGACAAATACAGCTTTTCAGTTCAGAATCCAACTTAAAAACATTAGCAAACCACCCGTTTGGCGAAGTTTGGTTGTAGCTGATAATATCACTTTCGATGAATTTCATGCTACAATTCAACTAGCCTTTGGATGGGAAGATTATCACTTGTATAATTTCACACCATCGAGTTGGGGTTCATATCCCGTAATTGCAATTCCACATGAAGAAGACGAAGAACCGGTAATAGATGCAATGACTACCGAATTAAAAGAGATTTTTGGAGCTATTAGCGATAAATTCACCTATTTGTACGATTTTGGCGATAGTTGGGAACATCAAATTGAATTGGAAGAAATTCATACAAATTACCATGGTCAATTGCCATCATGCTTGAACGGCAAAGGTTGTTGCCCGCCCGAGGACTGTGGTGGCGCAGGAGGCTACGAACACCTCAAGCAAGTACTCGCAAATCCGAAAGACCGCGAACACAAAAGTCTGCTAGACTGGTTAGGGCTTGACAAAGGAAGCGACTGGGACGCAAATGAATTTGATATGGACGACGTGAATGAAATGCTGAGTGAAGATTTTGATTAGATAGTTTTTAATTATACTTAATCAAAATATTTATATTGTCTTTTAAAGCCGATTGATTACTTTTGCAATCGAATACAAAACAACTGATTATAAAACAAAACAATTATCGAATAAAACCGAATTAACGTACAGATGCCATGCTTGGCGTCTCAATTAAAAAACATATTAATTAAATAGCATTCTGCTATTGTTCGCATCCCTCAGAAACCTAGGAAATTTCTAACAAAGCGAACGTACAATTGAGTAATAAGCAAATGCTCGCGCCAACGGCGTGGGCTTTTGACTTATCATTGTACGTGGGCTTTCCTAGGGCCTTGAGGGATGGATAAGAATTTTGCTCACGCTTTTTGCATCCTGTGAGTATTGATTTTAATCTGACCAATGGCAAAAGCTGCAAAGCCCAACGCCATGATAAACGCCTTAATCGCTTCTGTTTCTCCCGATTCTATTTCCGATTTCGTTCGCCAACAAAATCGTTCGTTCCGACCCGTTCACGAAGATTTATCCTATTTATTGTCCGAAAATTTGTCGTTTTGCGAACTCACTAAATTAGGCGAAATAGAATACGCCGACACCGACCGATTGTTGATTTTTTCGTGCCTGTACGATGGTGAATTATCAGCCCGCAGTGCCCGCAAATTGCAATTCGAAATTGCCAAAAAAGCCCTCAAGGAAGATTTTAAAGATGGTGCTATTTTTGTATTTTACGATGCAAGGGGTGCATTCCGCTTTAGCTTTATCCGCCGCAACTACGGTCAAAAAGAACAAAAATACAGCAATTGGAAACGCTACACCTATTACGTAGAACCCAACTCCCAAACTAACCGAACGTTTAAGGAGCGAATGAAGGATTGTAAGTTCGAATCGTTGGATGCGATACAGCAGGCGTTTAGTGTGGAACAACTTACCAAAGATTTATACAAAGAACTTTCCAATTGGTATTTCTGGGCCATAAAATGTGTTTCGTTTCCCAACGATGTTAACGACGACACCGACGACGCAAAATTCAATTCCGAAAATGTGATTCGGCTTATTACCCGCCTTATATTTGCCTGGTTCCTTAAACAAAAGGATTTAATAAAGCCGGAATTGTTTGATACAAAGGCGTTGGCAAGTATTCTCAAAGACTTTGATGCTACAAGCGACACGCAAAACAACTATTATCGCGCCATATTGCAAAACCTGTTTTTTGCTACACTCAATCAGGAAATTGATAAACGTGGCTTTGCCGAAGATAAAAATTACAATCAAAACAAATCCACTTACAACATAAAAAATCTGTATCGGTACGAAAAAGAATTTGTGAATGGCACTGCTCAAATAATGGAACTATTCCGAAAAGTACCATTTCTGAATGGTGGTTTATTCGAGTGTTTGGACAACAAACAAAAAGATGGCCACACCTACGATTGGGATGGTTTTAGTCGCAATCCATACCTGCAAGCCAATATTCCAAATGCTTTGTTTTTCGCCAACGAACTGAAAGTTGATTTAAGTAGTGAATACAACGACAAGAAAAAGAAAACTGAAAAAGTAACGGGGATTATTGAAATACTGAAACGCTACAATTTTACGGTAGAAGAAAACACGCCCGTGGAAGTGGAAGTGGCTCTCGACCCCGAATTGTTGGGTAAAGTATTCGAAAACTTGTTGGGCGCATTCAATCCCGAAACGCAGGAAACGGCTCGCAAACAAACAGGTTCGTTTTACACGCCGCGTGAAATTGTAAACTACATGGTGGACGAAAGCCTGATTGCGTATTTAAACACTTGCCTGAACAGGACTCCGGAAGAGTCAGATATTTGTAGCCAAGAATTGATTTCAGAACATACGACCCCGAAGGGGTCGAACGCCACCACCACCAACATTTCTATAAACATATCACCACGATGTGGTGAAGACAAATTGCGGGAATTGCTTGGTTACGAAACCGACCTCAATCCATTCGATGCCGTTGAAACAAAATCATTGATTCATTTTATTTTCAATTGCAAAATCCTCGACCCCGCAACCGGCTCAGGCGCTTTCCCCATGGGTATTTTGCAACAAATGGTACATATACTGCGCAAACTCGACCCCGAAAATACGCATTGGAATAATGTGGTAATGGAACAAGCCCTGAAAGATTTTGAAGCTGCAGAAGAACTGAGCGACACCGAAAAACAAAACCTGCTGGACGAAATAGAGCATAGTTTCGACGACTCTGTAAACTATCCCGATTATGCTCGCAAACTCTACCTGATTGAAAACTGCATTTATGGCGTGGACATACAAAGCATAGCGGTGCAAATCAGCAAATTGCGTTTCTTTATCTCCTTGGTGTGTGAGCAAAATCACAGCGACGATGCCACAGATAACTTTGGCATTCGCCCACTGCCCAACCTCGAAACCAAGTTTGTGGCTGCCAATACGCTTATAGGGATAGAGAAAAACGAGGAAGACATGCGGCTTTTCAGGCAAGATAAAATTCTGAAACTGATAAAAAAGCTGAAAGAAGTTCGCCATCGTCAGTTTTTGGTTACCAATGCGCAAAAAAAGAAAGACTTGCGCGAACAAGACGAAACACTCCGCCACGATATTGTTACCGAAGTGCAAACACTCTATGTAAAACGAGCCGATGATGATATTTTTCGCCTGAAAATGCAACTCAAACAATCGGAAAAAGAATTAGAAAACCTGAATAAAAAGACCGATGTAATTCAAACCTCAGCAGAGCAACTCGACATTTTTGGTGGTGCTAAAACTAAAACCATAAACCTAACCGAAAATAAACGCTCCGAACTAAAAACGCTCATAAACAGACTAAACACACAAATTACCGATGGAAGTAAATATGCCCGCTTAGAATCGGTGGTACAGCTTGCCGAGCAACTCACTTCCTGGAATCCATACGACCAAAATGCTTCTTCACCTTTCTTCGACCCCGAATGGATGTTTGGTGTAAATGAAGGGTTTGATGTGGTGATTGGGAATCCGCCGTATGTAGAATTTAAAAATTTAAGTAATTCAATAAAGAAAGAGCTTGAGAAAAGCTATAAAACAACTACTGGAAAATATGATTTATACATAGCCTTTTATGAAAAAGGATTATCAATATTGAACATTAAAGGTAATCTCTGTTATATTACACCAACTAGATTTTTAATACGAGACTATGGGATTTCTCTCAGAAAATTAATACGAGATGCTTATAAAGTTATCTTAATTGTAGATTTTGGAGATATTCAAATATTTGAAAGTGCAACAACTTATACTGGCGTTTTTCAATTTTCTAATTCTAATGATAATAATTATACATTTCAACATCTGCTTCAAGATAATAACAATACAATTATAAATCCTATTTTCAATATTTTAGATAAAAATGTTTTATACTCAGAAACGTGGAATTTTACTAGAGATTATATAAGTTAGTTTGTTATTGATATTTTATTTTGAAATTAGATAAGGCACAAGCGAGTACCATAACTAAATCACGGAAATCATCTATATATGATCTGATTTCTTCTTTGACAATACGAA
>Ga0247836_1001902_pt1 | contig 31928 bp, 27 predicted proteins | sample LaCruzMarch2015__4_FD_187116 | JGI IMG/M metagenome (GOLD analysis project Ga0247836, IMG submission 187116) | Freshwater microbial communities from meromictic Lake La Cruz, Castile-La Mancha, Spain - LaCruzMarch2015_14m | ecosystem: Environmental > Aquatic > Freshwater > Lake | place: Spain... | reverse complement strand
ATACGATTTATCCACACAGACTGGTGTAATGGCAAAATCTCAAATAGCGTTTAGTTTTGACAGCAGGTAGCCGTTGCCGATCAATGAGAAGACTTTCCGGCCATCCTCCCAATAGCCCTTGAGCACCCGGGTGATGTCTTTCTCCACCTCTTCAAGCGTTTCATAGACCCGGTTGCACAGGCTGTCTTTCATGATGTCCCAGAGTTTCTCCACCGGGTTGAGTTCCGGGCTGTAGGGTGGCAAGGTCAGGATGCGCACATTCTTGGGCACTGCTTCCAGCGGGCCTTTCTCACGATGGTGAAAGCCCGCTCCATCCCCGATGACCACATGCATCGCATCAGGATCACGCCGCGAGATCTGCTCCAAAAAGCTGCGGTCGGCCTCCTTGCTCACCGTCGGACTCAACAAAAACTCACAGCCTGCCCCACCCACCTGCAAGGCTCCAAACACGTAACCCCACTTGTATTGTTTATTGACTGGGCACACGACTTCAGTGCCCCGCGTGGTCCACATGCGCCGGGTCACCGGGGCCAGTCCATAACGGGCTTCATCGTAGATCCACAGTCGGACCGGGCGATCCCTTGGCAGTTCAAGATCCATGAGCTTTTGGGCCAGGGTTTCTTTGAAGGCGACGACTTTGAGCGGGTCTTTCTTCGTGTGGCAGGGGCGCGTCACCTTCAAGCGCCCGCCGAGCTTTTTTAGACAGCGGTAGGTATAGGAGAGGCCAAACTTGACTCCAAAACGCTCCTTGAGCCAAGCATGAGCCTCCTTGGCGGTGCGCCAGCGGCCTTTTTCCAGCTCGGCGGCCAGTTCCTGCATCCGGCTGGCATCCAGCTCGGGAGCGAAGCCTTTGCCGCGGGGCTTCTGCTCCAGAAGAGCGTCAATGCCGCCCTGCCGGTAAAGGTTGAACCAGGTGGTGAGAGTCGTTTGACTGTGACCGAGCTGGGCGGCGATGGCCTTGGAGGAGAGAGTCCCTTCCAGGCCAAGCTTGACGGCAAGGAGGCGCTCACGCTTCCAGCCAACTTTTTCACGGGGATGCCGCGCGAAGACTTGCGCGGCTTGATGGAGCGTATCCAAGGGAGATCGAGGTCGGGCCATCCACAACTTTAACCCAGCTCCAAACTTATGCCAGCTTAAGTGTCTAAATCGTATCAGTTCTAAAACGGTCAGCACATACAGAGCTCGTATCATGAAAAAATTGGGTGTCACCTCCCTTGTTGGACTTGTTGAATATTGCCTCGAACACAAACTAACAAGGAAAGCGGAATAAAGAATAGACTTTATCAGAAATAACCTTATATTGTTATTCTTCTGTATAGATAAATAATTTATCTTACATTTAAGATATATTTTTTATTTTTTTCTATTTGGATTACAAATCAAAAAGATAATCACACACTCACTGTGGCTTGCGCTTTGCTGATGGGGAGATACAGACAGGTGATTCAGCCGAACTCCAGTTTAACTTTTGTTTATGTCCAGGGTCGCTTCACACAGACCACCAAGGGCGGTAGCGTGTTAAAAAACGAACAAAGCTAAAAACAGTTAAAATTACAAACATTGTGAGAGTTCTAATCACTGGCGGTGCAGGCTTCTTGGGGTCACATCTGTGTGAACGACTTCTAAACGAAGGTCATGATATCCTCTGCATGGATAACTTCTTTACAGGGCGAAAAGTCAATATTGCCCATCTTCTTGGGAATCCGCGATTTGAACTCTTTCGTCATGATGTGATTGATCCCTTCAAGGCTGAAGTGGATCGCATTTACAATCTCGCCTGCCCGGCATCGCCGCCGCACTACCAGTATAACGCAATCAAGACGATCAAAACGTCGGTCATGGGAGCCATCAACGTGCTCGGGCTCGCCAAACGAACTCGCGCTCGCGTTTTCCAAGCTTCCACTTCCGAGGTCTATGGCGATCCCGAAGTTCATCCTCAACCCGAGAGCTACTGGGGTCACGTCAACCCCATCGGCATTCGCTCCTGCTACGATGAAGGCAAACGCGTCGCCGAGACTCTGTTCTTTGACTACCATCGCCAAAACGGGGTGGACATACGTGTTGTGCGTATTTTCAATACCTATGGTCCACGGATGCTTCCGGACGACGGTCGTGTCGTTTCCAACTTCATCGTGCAAGCTTTGCGCGGTCAAAACCTCACCATTTATGGCGATGGTAGCCAGACACGCAGTTTCTGCTTTGTCGATGACCTCATCGAGGGGTTCATCCGCCTCATGGAGACCGACGGCATCACGGGCCCCGTCAACATCGGCAATCCAGGCGAATTCACCATGCTTCAGCTCGCTGAACTGGTGCTGAAAAAAGTTGGTGGTGCATCGAAAATCACCTTTCACCCGCTTCCTTCCGATGACCCTAAACAGCGCCGTCCTGACATCACATTAGCAACAACTCAGCTCGGCTGGGAACCGAAAGTTCCCTTAGAGGAAGGCTTGGACCGCACAATCGCCTACTTTAAAACGGTGGTTTAAAAGATGTGTAAGTGATAGGGCCGTTCGGTTCTTTTTGATTCATGAATATTACATGCATTGGTGCGGGCTATGTTGGTGGGCCTACAATGGCCATGATCGCCTATCAGTGCCCGGACATCCGAGTCGAGGTCGTCGATCTGAATCAAGCGCGCATTGATGCCTGGAACTCGGACGAGCTACCCGTCTATGAACCCGGTTTGGATGAAATCGTGCGCGTCGCTCGCGGGAGAAACCTCTTTTTCACCACAGCAGTCAACGATGCCATTCGCTCCGCCGACATTATTTTTGTCAGCGTTAACACCCCCACAAAAACCTTTGGGATTGGCGCTGATAAAGCAGCGGACTTGCGCTACATCGAAGCTGTCGCACGCACTATCGCTGAGGTGGTCGATGAACCCAAAATCATTGTTGAAAAGAGCACGATTCCCGTCAAAACGGCCGTCTCCATTCAGACCATTCTGGCATCGAATGGCAAAGGGCTGAAACACCAAGTGCTTTCAAATCCTGAATTCCTTGCGGAAGGCACGGCCATTGCCGACCTGACTCATCCAGACCGCATCTTAATAGGCGGAGAACCTACGCCTGAAGGTCAGGTCGCCATTGAAGCCCTGGTCAGCGTCTATGCTCACTGGATTCCGCGCGAACGAATCCTCACCACCAATCTCTGGTCATCGGAGCTTTCCAAACTCGTTGCCAATGCCTTTCTCGCTCAGCGCATCTCCTCCATCAACAGCATCTCCGCTGTGTGCGAGACCACCGGTGCGGATGTGGATGAAGTCGCCCGAGCGATCGGCACCGACAGCCGAATCGGTCCTAAATTCCTCAAAGCCTCAGTAGGCTTTGGAGGTTCCTGCTTCCAAAAAGACGTGCTCAACCTCGTTTATCTCTGTGGACATTTCGGACTCCCCGAAGTTGCTGCTTATTGGAATCACGTCATCAAGATGAATGACTGGCAGAAGCATCGTTTTGCCGAACGTGTTGTCCACACACTATTCAACACTGTCACCGGAAAACGCATCGCTGTCCTGGGTTTTGCTTTCAAAAAAGACACCAACGACACTCGCGAGTCTGCAGCTATCCACGTTTGCAAAGACCTTTTGGAAGAACGCGCACATCTTGCCATTTACGACCCAAAAGTTAAGCCTTCTCAGATCATCAGCGACTTGGCCATTGCGGAGGATAGTCCTAACGTCACCTTTCCCTTGAGCGCCGAAAAAGCAGCCGAAGGTTCTCACGCTCTGTTGGTGTTGACCGAATGGGATGCTTTTAAATCCCTCGACTTTGAGAAAATCTATCAAAACATGCTGAAACCAGCTTGGATTTTCGATGGGCGCAACATTCTTGATCGCGTCCATCTCGAAAAAATAGGCTTCAAAGTCTATGGGATCGGGAAATCAAATTGACTCATGCTCCTCATTTAGTTTCCCAACTCATTTAGCTATCTAACTCATAAGACTGACTGATGATTAAGACGCGCTTTTATTCTCTATTAAAGACCATCCAAGGTTGATCAATCTCCCATGAAAATCGCTCTCATTACTGGAATCACAGGCCAAGACGGCTCCTACCTTGCCGAACAACTTCTTGCCAAAGGGTACACTGTCCATGGCATGATTCGTCGTTCTTCGAATTTCAATACCCAGCGCATTGAGCATTTGTTCAACGACCCGGAGATCTACAACCAACGCCTGTTCCTCCATCACGGCGATCTCACTGATTCGAGCAACCTGAATCGTTTGCTAGAAAAGATCGGCCCAAATGAGATTTATAACCTTGCTGCACAAAGCCACGTCAAAGTCTCCTTTGAAGTGCCCGAGTACACCGCCGAAGTCGATGGCCTCGGCACCCTGCGCTTCCTCGATTCCATTAAAGAAGTCGGTCTCGAGAAGCGCGCGCGTTTTTATCAAGCCTCCACCAGCGAACTCTACGGCCTTGTCCAAGAGGTGCCGCAGACCGAAAAAACACCCTTTTATCCGCGCTCACCCTATGGAGTCGCTAAACTCTACGGTTACTGGATCGTGGTGAACTACCGCGAATCCTACGGTCTCCATGCCAGCAACGGCATTCTCTTCAATCACGAATCTCCTCGCCGTGGCGAAACCTTCGTCACTCGAAAAATCACTCGAGCCGCCGGTCGGATTAAAGAAGGCCTGCAGGACATGCTCGAACTCGGCAATCTCGATTCACTGCGCGACTGGGGTTACGCACCCGAGTACACCGAGATGATGTGGCGCATTCTCCAGAAAGAAGAGCCCGGAGATTACGTTTGTGCCACCAATGAAATGCACACGGTAAGAGAATTCGTCCAACTCACCTTCACCACACTCGGCCTCCCACTCACTTTTGAAGGTGAAGGAGTGAATGAAATCGGCCGGGATGAAAACGGGGCCATCCGTGTTGCCGTCAACCCAAGTTATTTCCGCCCCGCCGAAGTCGAACTCCTTATCGGCAACCCTGAAAAAGCCAAACGCGAGTTGGGTTGGCAACCCCAAGTTACTTTCGCAGATCTTGTCAAGATCATGGCCGAAGCCGACTGGAAACTTGCTCAACGCGAAAAAGCTCTTTCTATTTAATCTTTTCTCCAGAGCTATTCTTCTGAAAGCAAGACATTACATGCTAGTTATAGACTATAATGGTTATCTCCAAGCAGATTATCTGGGCTATTGATTAATTTCGTATTCACTTGTTAATGCCTTCCGCGTTCATCACGGGTATTACGGGTCAAGACGGATCTTATCTGACCGAATTTCTTCTCCAAAAAGGCTACACAGTTCACGGTCTTGTTCGGCGGACAAGTAATCTTCATCGTTCACGTATCGAGCATCTTCGCTCCAATCCTTTAATTTACGGAGAGCGATTATTCCTTCATTATGGCGACCTCACTGATTGCACCACATTGCGTCGCCATCTTATCAAGACGGCTCCCGATGAACTTTATCACCTCGCAGGTCAAAGTCAGCCAGGACTGAGTTTTGAGATTCCTGAGTCAACGATTCAAGAAACTGCTATAGCGACGCTAAGCTTGTTGGAAATCCTCCGAGACTTAAAGTCTCCACCCAAGACATACCTCGCAGCTTCCTCTGAAATATTTGGGGTTCCCACTGCATGGCCACAAACCGAAGAAACTCCCTTCCGCCCTGTTAACCCTTACGGTTGTGCCAAAGCCTTCTCCGCCAACTTGGCCCGAGTCTATCGTCAAGCCCATGGACTTCATATCTGTGTTGGCATCGCCTACAATCATGAATCACCCCGAAGAGGAGAGGGATTTGTCACTCGCAAAATCACCGCCACAGCCGCAAGAATTGCTAATGGGTCCGGTGAAATTCTTGAATTAGGTAATTTGAGTACTGAGAGAGATTGGGGTTATGCTCCTGAATACGTTGAAGGCATGTGGAGAATGCTTCAGAAAACAATTGCCGACGACTATATTCTTGCAACGGGAATTCGAACCAGTGTGCGCGACTTTGCTCGCACCGCTTTTGACTGTTTAGGTATAGAAATTGCCTTTGAGGAGCAAGGCCTAGATGAAGTCGCCAAAGACAAAAAAACGGGACAAATCATTTCTCGCGTCAATCCGAAGTTCTTTCGCCCTACAGAAGCCGAACTTCTTATCGGCAACTCTGAAAAAGCCAGACAAGAACTCGGCTGGCAACCCCAAGTCACCCTCGACAAACTCGTCAAAATCATGGTGGAAAACGATATTAAACTAGCTCGGCTACAGAAATTTTAATTTAGTTCTCCAAAAGGATATTTTAACTTCAATTTTTTTAAATTAACACATGAAAGCTGTTATTCTTGCCGGTGGACTCGGAACTCGTTTATCCGAAGAAACTCATTTAAAACCCAAGCCGATGGTTGAAGTTGGAGGCCGTCCCATCCTTTGGCATATCCTCAAAACTTACTCTGCGCATGGTATTAATGACTTCATTATCTGCGCCGGTTACAAGAGTTACGTCATCAAGGAATATTTCGCCAATTACTTCCTGCACATGTCGGATGTGACGTTCAACATGGCTGACAACACAATGGAAGTTCACAAACGCAAAGCTGAGCCCTGGAAAGTCACCATCGTTGATACAGGAGATGACACCATGACCGGAGGTCGTCTTGCCAGAGTGTCACAATTTTTGGATAATGAAGCTTTTTGTTTTACTTATGGTGACGGCGTGGCCAACATCGACATCACTGCCAGCATTGCTTTCCACCGCAGTCACGGTAAACGTGCTACTTTAACGGCTGTTCAGCCTCCTGGACGTTACGGCTCGCTTGGTTTTAATGACACAGACGATCGTTTCATTCAACAATTCCAAGAAAAGCCCGAGGGAGATGGTGCCTGGATCAATGGAGGTTACTTCATTCTAGATCCCTCCGTTTTGAATTACATCCAAGAAGGCGACGCAACCATCTGGGAGCGCAAACCCCTAGAGGCTCTCGCCAAAGACAACCAACTCGCCGCTTATCGTCATCGGGGTTTTTGGAGACCTATGGACACCTTGCGTGATAAAGTGACCCTCGAAGAGCTTTGGGAAAAAGGGGAAGCTCCTTGGAAAGTCTGGCACTGAGTCTCACTCAAATTCAATCCATGTTCGCAAATACTTATCAAGGTCGCTCGGTACTTGTGACCGGGCACACCGGATTCAAAGGCAGTTGGCTTTGTGAATGGCTGCTGGCACTGGGGGCAAAAGTCAGCGGACTTGCACTGGCTCCAGAAAATGATCAGCCTTTGTATAACCTCCTGAGTTTGTCTTCGCGACTCGCAACAGACCTTCGCCAGGATATTCGGGATTTGTCTTCATTGGTGAAGGCCATCGCCGACTTGAAACCCGATTTCATCTTTCATTTAGCGGCTCAACCTCTGGTTCGCCTCTCTTATGACATCCCTGTCGAAACCTTCGCCACAAATGTCATGGGCACGGCTCATGTTCTGGAGGCCATCCGACTCAGTGGTCATGCCTGCACTGTCGTGGTGATCACCACCGATAAATGTTATGAAAATCGCGAATGGCTCCACAGTTATCGCGAAGAAGATGCCATGGGGGGCTATGATCCTTACAGTGCCTCCAAAGGCTGTGCGGAGCTGGTAGTTGCCGCCTATCGACGATCTTTTTTCTCAAGTCCCGATTCAAAAGTTCGTCTGGCCTCTGCGCGAGCGGGCAATGTCATTGGAGGTGGCGATTGGGCCACAGATCGGATCATCCCCGATTGCATCCGTGCCTTGCGTGAGAAAAAAGCCATCCCCGTTCGCAACAAAACAGCCACGAGACCCTGGCAACATGTGCTGGAACCTCTTTCGGGTTATCTTTGGTTAGGCGCAGGTCTGTCAGGGAATGTGGATCTCAAGATTCCACCCTCCACATTGGCCTCGGGATTCAATTTCGGTCCTGCCCTGACCAGTAACCGCACGGTCGCGGAACTGGTCCAGGAATTGCTCATTCATTTCCCCGAGGGAGTTTGGGAGGATCGTTCAGACCCACATGCCCCTCACGAAGCCTCCAAACTCAACCTTGCCATCGACAAAGCCTTCCATCTCCTGCAATGGCAACCTGTTTGGAATTTCAAGCGCACTTTGGCTGAAACTGCCTCTTGGTATTCGTCAGCCCCGACTTTGGAATTAGCCCCTGAAATCACTCGCCAACAAATTTTGCGTTACTCAAGCTCAGGCCAAGAGCACGGACTTCCTTGGGCTATCTAAACCATCCGCAAACGTAGCTATTTCATCATCAATTCATGTCTCCTTCCGAACTCAAAGCTGAAATCCTCCGCCTAACTCGCGAGTACTCCAAGCTTACACACTCTGCCAACCGTCCAGGCATTGATCCCGCTCATGCGCCTTTTGTCGCTGGACAAACCACTGTTCCCTATGCTGGCCGCGTCTTTGATGAAGAGGAGGTAGCCGCCGCTGTTTCATCCACCCTCGATTTCTGGCTCACCCTGGGACCTGAAGGTGAGGCGATGGAAAAAGAACTCGCCGCTTTCATGGGCGTGAAGCACTGCCTGCTAGTGAATTCCGGTTCTTCAGCCAACCTCGTTGCCTTCAGTGCGCTGACGACCCACAAGCTTCCCGAGCACAAACGCATCCGCCCCGGGGATGAAGTCATTACCGTCGCCGCCGGTTTCCCCACTACCGTCGCACCCATCATCCAGGCCGGTGCCGTGCCGGTCTTCATTGATGCCAAAACACTGACCGGAAACGCCGATTGCTCCTTGCTCGAAGCCGCCTTTTCGCGAGGCAAGACGAAGGCTGTGATGATGGCCCATGCGCTTGGGAATCCCTTCGAACTTACTACCGTTCTCGAGTTTTGCTTGAAGCATGATCTCTGGTTGGTGGAGGATAACTGCGATGCGCTCGGATGCACCTACTCACTGCCGCTGGAGAAAGCAAAGGCGCTCGGACTCGATCACCTCATCAAGATCGCGGAGAAGGGTGAGCACGGCATCATCCGGATCACGGATGGCATCCTCACCGCCCCCACCGGTTCCTTCGGCGATATCTCGACCCAGTCCTTCTATCCTCCCCACCACCTCACCATGGGTGAGGGCGGCTCGGTGAATATCATCCGCCGCGCGCCTCTCAAGACTTACGCAGAGTCCTTCCGTGACTGGGGCCGCGATTGCTGGTGTGCCTCCGGCAAGGACGACACCTGCAACAAGCGCTTTAAGTGGCAGCTCGGTGAGCTGCCCGAGGGCTACGACCATAAATACATCTACTCCCACCTCGGCTTCAACCTGAAACCACTCGACCCACAGGCCGCCATCGGCCGGGTCCAGCTCAAACGACTGCCCGCGTTCATCGAAGCCCGCAAGGTCAATTGGGAACTGCTTCGCCGCAGACTGCATGGACTAGAGCAATACATCGACTTCGCCCTCCCCACCCACGCTACCGCCTGGAATCCTCCAACTGATCCAAATAGTCCTCCGAATTCCGATTTCACCTGGGATGACACCGGCTGTCGCACCGCCTGTTCCTGGTTCGGCTTCAAGATCACCGTCAAGGAGGACGCCCCCTTCACCCGCACCGAACTGGCCGCCCACCTGGATGCCAACAAGATCGGCAACCGCATGCTCTTCGGTGGTAATCTCGTCCGCCAGCCCGCTTTTGTCCAGCTCCGCAATGACAATCCTGCCGCCATGCGGGTCTCCGGTGAGCTTCCCGGCGCTGATCGCATCATGAAACAAACCATGTTCCTCGGCACCTATCCTGGCCTCACCACCGAGATGATTGACTATATGGTCAAAGTAATTCGCGATTTTGTTGCTTTAAAAGTCGGCTGATCTTCATGAGAATCTTCGTAACTGGCGGCACAGGCTTCATTGGCAGCCACTTCCTGAGACTAGCACTCGAAGCTGGGCATGAGGTCACGGCCTCCAGACGGCCCGGTTCCAAGCCGGTCATTCCCCTAGAACTCCAGCCGAACTGGATCGAAGGCAGTCTCGATCAGGTTTCTGCAGCGGATCTTCAGGGAAGCGAGGTGCTCGTCCATCTGGCGGCACAGGGGGTTTCCCCCCAGCTTACCGATTGGAGCACCGCCTTTGATGTTAACGTCCGCCAGAGCCTAAGTCTGTTCTCCCTTGCCTCCACGTCGGGCATCCCTCATCTGGTTGCCTGCGGGTCATGTTTTGAATACGGAAAAAGCGGCGAGCGCTACGAGTTCATCCCGCCGGACGCACCGTTGGAACCCATTGGCCCATACGCAGCTTCAAAAGCGGCCTTCAGCATCGCCGTAGAATCCATGGCGAGAACCGCGTCGCCTTCTTTCACCCTGATCCGGCCTTTTCACCTCTTCGGCGAAGGCCAGCACGAAAGCAATCTTTGGCCATCTCTACGGTTAGCGGCACTTTCCGGAAATGATTTCCCGATGACTGCAGGAGAACAGATCCGCGACTATATGCCTGTGGAACAAGCTGCTGGAGAATTCCTCAAAATCGCGACCAAAAAAACGCCACCCTGGAAGTTCAAGGTTCTTAACATCGGATCTGGGCAACCTGTTACACTCAAGGATCTCACCACCCAATGGTGGCGTCAATGGAATGCCGACGGCAAGCTTCTGATCGGCGCGATCCCTTACCGTTCCGGAGAAGTCATGCGATTTACTCCCGAAATAACCCCTTAATCTACCAATTGACAGAACCACATCTATGAAAATACTGATTACGGGCGGCTGCGGCTTCCTTGGTTCCAATCTCGCGGCCTATTACCTCGATCGCGGCGAGCAGGTCGTCGTCGCCGACGCCCTCTTCCGCCACGGCTCCGTCGCGAATCTCACCTGGCTTGAGTCCAAGGCCCGCCCCGGCCAGTTCGCCTTCGTCCAACTCGACCTCGCCGATGCCGACGCCGTCACGGCTCTCTACCGCCGCCACGCCCCCTTCGACTTCATCTGCCACGTCGGCGGCCAGGTCGCCATGACCACCTCGCTCACCGAGCCCCGCCGCGACCTCCAGACCAACGTCCTCGGCACCTTTAACATCCTCGAGGCCACCCGCGCCCTCTCCCCCGACGCCCTCATCGCCTACAGCTCCACCAACAAGGTTTACGGCGACCTTGAGCACCTCCGCTACGAGGAGCTCCCCACCCGCTACAACCTCCCCGACTTCCCCGCCGGCCTCGACGAATCCCTCCCCCTCGACTTCTCCACCCCCTACGGCTGCTCGAAGGGCGCCGCCGACCAATACACCCGCGACTGGGCCCGCGTCTTCGGGCTCAAGACCGTCGTCTTCCGCCACTCCTCCATCTACGGCGGCCGCCAGTTCGCCACCTTCGACCAGGGCTGGGTCGGCTGGTTCTGCCAGAAAGCCGTCGAGCAACGCGCCGCCGCCGATGCCGGCCAGCCCCTGCCCGAGTTCACCATCGCCGGCACCGGCAAGCAGGTCCGCGACGTCCTCCACGCCGACGACCTCATCGCCCTCTACGACGCCGCCTACGTCCACCGCGACGCCGCCTCCGGCCAGGTCTTTAACATCGGCGGCGGCCACGCCTCCAGCCTCAGCCTCCTCGAACTCCTCCAAATGCTCGCCGGCATCGTCGGCCTCGACGCCCTGCAATTCCGCAAAATCCCCCGCCGCCAGAGCGACCAGGACTTCTTCGTCGCCGACATCTCCAAGGCCGAACGCCTCCTCCACTGGAAACCCCAGCTCTCCGCCGAACAGGGCGTCCGCGCCATGGTCGAGTGGACCAAGGGGCTGTGATTTAGTGCCCTGAAATCGGGCCCATAACCTTTATCTAAGTCCATCAATGGTTAGAAAAATCACAATCGTAACGTGTAACCAACGTGCTCTAAGGTCTGGGAAGATTGTGGGTGGTGCACCTGTTGTTGCAAAGCGCCAAGCCGTTGCGTTGGCTGAACTTGGTCATGATGTTAACCTCTTGGACGTTACTGATCAGCCTGGAGCAGAAGCCTTTCGACGTGATGAGGCGTGGATGTTAGATGAGGCGAAAGTTACGGTTGAGTCTTGGGTTGGCCCGTTTGCCCAACGTGGCACAAAAGACACAAAGTGTTCGGAGATAACTGAAATTTTGCGACTTGCTGTTGGTGGGGTCCTATTGAATCAGGAGTCATGGTGCGTCTCGCTCATGCAGGCGGCAAAAAGTATTGGCCTCAAAGTAGTTCTTCAGCCGAATGATTACAGCTTCATGTGCGGGCGCACTTGGCTGCTAAAGGGCGATGGCAAACAATGCAGCGTAAATGTTGGTCCGAAAGATTGCTGGAATTGTCAGGTTAATGGTCGAACGATTTTAGAGACGCTTGCGCTTCATGCGCTTTCTGGTCTTGAGGCCATGGGTATCCCTGGTCCGTATCCAAAGATTCGTTCTCTGCAAAAAAATGCTTCGGCGAGGATTGGCGACTTGGGGCAACTCCTTTCACTCTGTGATGGATTCATTGCCCAATCGAAAAGCATGCGCGAAGTGCTGCGGCACATAGTGAAAGATGATAGCCGTATTTTGCATGTGAATTATGGCGCCGTCCCTCCTGGGTCTAAGTTTAAACCGAAAGAGGCGTCGGAAGAGGTTCACTTTGCTTACATTGCGAGGCCCTCGTATGAAAAGGGTCTGCATGTCCTGCTTGAAGCTTGGGCTTTACTTGATGAAGCCACATTAAAAAAATCGAGGCTTACCTTGTATGCTCCATTGAGACAGGGCCCTGCGATGCAGAGGAAACGGATAGCGAACTTGCTCAAAAAATGTCGAAAAGTTGCGGTCACAGATATTGCCGTATCTCCGCGATTGGATGAGGTTTACTCTGAGATCGATTGTGCCGTTCAGCCCAGTTTGTGGATTGATCATAATACGCAAACGATCTTGGAGGCCCGGGCTCGCGGTATTCCTGTAATTATTCCCAAGCACACTTCGTTTGCCGACGACATTGTGTTTGATGGGGTGGATGGACTGCTTATTGATCGTGCCAGTTCCGAGTGTCTCAATAATGCACTAGCGCGGCTTGTGAATGAGCCTGATTTGCTGGCACGTATTAAACATAACCCACCCTACGGTTTTTCAGATAAGCGATGGGCGGAGGCGGTTCTTCACTGGCTTGATGAAAGGTCGTTTGAGTGATCGCCGGGGCACATATAGTTCTGAAAAGATTCGAAGGTCTTTTAGAGGCTGACAATCTCAGGCTTGCGACGACTCTCGGGGTTTTTGCTCGGATCTTAAACTCGCTAGGGAGATTTATCTCCGTTCCTCTCGCGATTGCCCTTCTTTCGAAAGACGGGTATGGGCTGTGGTTGGTAATTACCTCTTTTACGGCATGGATTGCTTTAGCGGATTTTGGTTTGCCGTCTGCTCTTCAGAATCAGCTAATTTCACTGCGTGCGCAGTCTAGGTTTGATGAGGCTCATGGCCTTGTTCGCTATGCAGCCAAGATATTCGTGTTTCTTGGATTGGGGGTTGCCATTTGTGGCTTGCTGCTCGTTGGATTTCTTCCATTTGCCAAATGGGTTAATGCTCCTCAAGAGTTAGTCTCACAGTTTAATCTAGCGCTCGCTGGTTCCCTCGTTCTTGCTGGAGCTCTTTTCATTGTCAGGATGGGTCCTGCGCTTGCATATGCGCATAGAAAACCAATAGCTCCCGCGGTGGCTGAAATATTCGCCACTGTAACATCACTTGCGACGCTCTTCTTACTCTACCTGAATGGCTGGAATAACCTCGGCGTGATGGTCGTTGTGACGCTGGCCGGACAAGTATTTGGAGTCTTTTTTTTAACGGTTTGGATGTTTCGACAAGGGGGTTACCTCACGGCCGAATCGAATCCATGCCCTGATAATCATCGAAAAGAGCTTTTTGGAAAAGGCGGTTTCTTCTTTGTTAATGTAATTGGTGAATTGTTGGTTTTGCAGAGCCTGATTTTAATCATCAGCCGTCAACTCGGGCCGGCCGCCGTGGCGGCATTTGCTCTTCCCATGATTATCTTTAACAACACGCTAATGCTACAGGCCATCGCTCTGCGTGGCGTTGTTCCAAGGGTGCGTCATCATTTTGAGTTAGGTGAAGTTGATGCCGCGAATAGACTCATTCGAAAGTCGTTCGTGCTTTGTATGGCATTTGGTCTTGTCATTGCGATCGGCACAATAATCGCCGGTGACTGGTTTTTGAGGATATGGACGGGGGGGCATGTCGGCCTACAGCCGGTCATGGCATGGGGAATAGCATTTTTGATTATTGTTGCTTCTGTTGATAATCCTTGCACCGCAGTTTTGCTTGGACTTGATGGAGTGCGTGAGCGCAGCGTCTTAACGGTTGGGTATGGATTGCTGCAATCATTGTTAGCTTGGTTTTTGTTGCCTGAATTTGGGGTTAACATTGTGCCATGGGTTGGCGGATGCGCCCTGCTCGTTGCTGCGCTTTTTCCTGGGCTCATTTTGTTGCGCTCACGCTGTGTGCAATGGGCGGCAAGAACACAGATTTAACCCCCCATGCCCCGCACCTCCATCGTCACCGCGATGTATAACCATCGCCCGTTCCTCGCGGAGCGGGTCGCCTCCGTGCTCGCCCAGTCCGAGCGCGACTGGGAGTGGATCATCGTCGACGACTGCTCCACCGACGGCAGCTTCGAGGAAATGGCGCGCCTCACCGCGGGCGAGCCCCGCATCCGCCTGCTCCGCAACGAGCAGAATCTCGGCTTCACCGCCACGACCCAGCGCGGCATCGACCTCGCCGGCGGCGAATTCCTCTACCGCGCCGACAGCGACGACTCGTCGCACCCGCTCTTTCTCGCGGCCCTCGGCTCCGTGCTTTCGGCCAACCCGGGCGTCGCCGTCGTGGCCAGCCGCGCCCTCAACCTCGATGCCGCCGGCCGCGCCTGGGGCGGCTTCCCCCGCCGTCCCGACCTCGCGGAGACCGGGATCACGGCCCTCACCCGTTTCGTTCTCGGCAATGAGGCCTGCGCCCCCACGCTCCTCTACCGCCGGAGCGCCGTTGATGCCGCCGGGGGTTTTGCCAGCGTTCCCGAGCTGCGCGTGAATTCCGACTGGAACCTCACCCTCGGCTGCCTCCTCCACGGCGATTTCCGTTACGTGGATTGGCGCCTCTCCTACTACCGCCAGCACACCACCGGCATCTCCGGTTCCTCGATCCGCCGTCTCGACCCCGAGGCCATGGCCCGCGAGCGGTATCTGCCCCTCGACCACATCTTTGATCAGCTGGAAGGCCACGTCCTCCCCGCCAACTTCCCCTCCCGTCAGGCGGCCATCGACGAGTCCAGCCGCGTGCTCCTCGGCGTCTGCGCCGCGCGGGGAGGGGACCCCGCGCTGGCTCCCCAGATCGAACGCCTGCGCGCGTTGATTCATCAGCGTAGTCCCGGGTTGGTCTTGGCCGCCCCCGTGCGCCGCCGCCCGGTTGACCGTCTGCGCGCCCTCGTTAAGGCCGCGGCCATGCGCCTCCTCTCCGAGCCGGTGGCCCGCCACCGCCGCCTCCCCGCCGCCCAGGTCGCGCCGGGGTTTTCCGGATAACCCAATTTTATGAGCCAAACCGTCCTTCTCACCGGGGCCACCGGCCACCTCGGCCCCCACGTCCTCGAAGCCGCGCTGGCCGAGGGCTGGCACCTCCGCGTCGCCACCCCCGATGCCCCGCCCGCGCATCCGCAAATCGAATGGGTGCCCACCGACCTCCTCGGCGAGGTCGATTACCCCCGCCTCGTCGCCGGGTGTTCCCTCGTTATCCATCTCGCCGCCCAGCTCGCCGAGCAGGACAAGATGGAGCGCGTCAACATCTTCGCCACCGGCCAACTGGCCGCCGCCGCCGAGGCCGCGGGCGTCGGCACCTTTGTTTACACCAGTTCGGTGGGCGTTTACGGCTTCCCCCGCGAGCGGATCATCACCGAGGAGACGCCCGTGCTCGACACCACCAGCACCCGCGGCTTCCTCGCCCCGCAGGTGCTCTACGATTATTGCGTCACCAAACTCGGCGGCGAGGGCGCCATCCGCGGCCAGGCGGCCCGCGTGCGTTACGTCTTTGCCCGCCCGGCCAACATCGTCAACGAGCGGCAGATCGCCGACGTCCTCCGCTGGCCGCTCAAGACGCAAATCTGGCGGGCCCACCGCTGCACCCACGAGGTCTACGTCAAGGACGTCGCCGCCTCCCTCATCTTCCTCGCGAATTGGGCCCCCGCCCACGTCGCCCCCGGCGGCATCGAGGTCTTTAACACCAGCAACGACAACGAGCCGAAGAACACCTACGGCCACCTCCACAATCGCTTCCGGCAGGCCAAGGGCATGTCACCTATCTTAGAAAGTTTGCCACTTGCCCAAACATTTGATATCCTCAAAGATTGTCTTAAATACGGTTGTTTTGATGGTCGATTACCAGCAGGCTTATCAATTTATTCTCCTTCTAAATTAATGACGGCAGGTTTTATTCATCCTCATGGCATTCTGAAAGTTCAAGATCAGGTTATTCACAGACTGGTAACTGAAGCTAATAACTCATGAAAGTGCTTATCTCAAACGGTAGTTATAAGTTTCATCTAGCACCGCTGGCTGCTGAAATGGCAACTCGGGGTCTTTTAGCAGGTTTTCTCGCTGCAGGATGGCCTGTAGGTTGGCAAAAAAAACTTGCTACGTTCTTGAACTCTAATCCTGAATGGAAGCGTTTCTTGGACCGGTCTGAAGAGATTCCAGACTGTTCTGTAAGGTCATCACCTGAAACCGAACTGGTTCTAAAAATAGGTGACGCAGTTAGGCCATACTCGAAGTCACTTCAGCAGCGAATTCACAGCTTAGCATTTAAACTCTATTCAAGGATAGCTTCTAAAGCACTTCTAAAGCTTCGTCCTGATATTTACCACTATCGCTGTTGTTATGGAGGGTCCTCTGTGAAGACTGCAAGGAAGATGAATATACCTCTTTTGTGTGATCATTCCGTAGCCCATCCGCAAGTTGCTGATTTTATGGTCAGTAACTGCGGTGCATATCCCCCCCAAAAAACCGATACGATCTGTTGGCCACTTTCAAGGCAGGCCGAGCAAGATCTAAACCGAGCAGAACATGTCCTCGTTAATTCGCAATTCGTAAAAGACACCTGCATTCACGCCGGTATGAATGCCGAACAGATTCATGTTGTCTATCTGGGGGTTGATGATAAGTTTTTTGATGCTATTCCTTTCTTCGATGCCGAACAGGTTCGGTCACGAAAGCCAAGTTTGCTTTTTGCTGGAGGTTGGCAGGAGAGAAAAGGAATTAGAACCCTCATTGAGTCCCTTCTTGGAGAAGATACACCCTGGAGTCTTGATGTCATTGCTGCAGTTGATCCCGATCTGGAAAAAGACAACTTATCGCGCTCCTTTTTTTCAGATGAAAGGGTTAACCGAATAGGTAGTCTGCCCCGCGCCCAGCTCGCCGCTAAAATGACGGACTACAAGATATTTGTCTTCCCTAGTTACTGCGAGGGGTCAGCACGAGTTATATTTGAGGCTATGGCATGTGGATGTTACATCATCACGACTCCCAATGCAGGATCTATAGTCCAGGATGGGATTCATGGAAAAATCGTTCCTCCCGGCAATCCCGAAAGCCTAAGGGAAGCGATCAAATATGCGCTAAATAATCAATGCGAAGTTGAAGGGATTGGACTTCAAAATGCACAATTGATTGCTCGTAATTATCGGCAGAGGCATTATGGAGATAACGTCCAACTTGTATATAACTCAATTGTCAATCGTCATGGTGTGAAAAATTAAGCCATCATGAATTGGCGAAATCTTTATCTATTCTTATTGGGTGCTTTTCTAACTATCAATATCAAGTTGGGCGGGGACCTCTCAGCTTCCGACATCTTGATATTAGCCTTATCGCCATGGGCTTGCTTAAAGTTAAAAAGAATTTGGAAAAAGCCCATTAAACAAATATTAATTTTAGGAGCTTTTTACTGGGTGGGACTAGCACTTTCAGATTATCTTAATTCATCAACATTCGAGGATTGGTCAAGAGGTCATGCCAAGGTGGGTATCATGCTTTTTTCTATTGGTGTGATAACGGTGGTTTCACAATTAAAAATTGACCGCTTAATCTACTTCTTCTGGTCTTCTTCATTGTCAGCATTCATATCCCAACTTTTAGGCCAGGGTGAAGTATCGCATTTGTGGAAATTTGGTTGGGGACCTGTGACAACCTCATTTTTAGCGCTTTTTTGCGGGCGCATTTTTTTGATGAGAAAGTTTCAATCGCTCCCCTTTTCCGCGCTGGGAATTTTTCATTTTTTGATGAATGCACGTTCACTGGCTGGGTTCACCTTGTTGACAGGTTTAATTCTTGGCAGTGCATCAAAAAGAAAAAATAACGTAGAGATTAAAAAGAAAAAATCATCAGTTCGTGCTTATGCTGCCATCATAGTATTTGGTGGGATCGTATATTTTTTGTATGATTACGGAGCATCCAATGGGTGGTTTGGAGACGAGTCACGTTTGAAATATGAAATGCAAACTGTGGGGGGCAAATCTGTTCTTGTGGGAGGGCGTGGAGAATTTTTGACGTCTTTAACTGCGATTAAGGACTCTCCCCTTATCGGTTATGGATCCTGGCCTAAAAGCGAAAAATACGTTTTACTCTATCTAGAATATTCCAATATTGAACTTTCAAGCGCAAAGGCCGATTTCTTTTTGCAACGAAAGCTTATCCCTTCTCATTCCCACATATTCGGGGGCTGGATGGAGGCTGGTATTGCTGGAGGATTGTTCTGGCTTTACACCCTTTATTTGTTTCTTACAACGGTGGCAAGGCTAGTGACGGGTAAAATGCTTCACTATGGTGCGTTCATTATTTTCATGCTGGTAAGTTCTTCCTGGGATATTGTATTTTCACCGTTCGGGTCCACTAGACGAATAACTCACGCAGTGTCTCTGGTTGTTTGTGCAAGTTTATTTTCCTTTAGAGGCAGCCTTAAAAATGAAAGAGCCCGTTTATTGGTTTAATACTTTCTAGATTTTATCTGAAAATATAGCTAACCGCACAATAACGTGAGAACGAGGCTGTATTTATTACGTAAAAAAGGTTTTCATTTTAGTTATTCCATTCGCACAACAAATTCAAGACATAACATCTCACCAAACATCGCGTGTAGTTCCGACTAATTTGGAAAGAGTGTTATTATTTTCTGGTGTTTGATAATAATACAATACCTGCCCAGTCAATTTCCAATTACACTTAGATGCTTTGAACGTAAATTTATTTGCATAAGTCATTGGCAGCGAATCTTTCTATTGCATGAATAAAATTAGCGTTGGCATTCCAACTTACTGTAGACCGGAATCTCTTCTCAAGCGCATTGATGAATTCGAAAATTTCAGACATGTTTTATTTGAGCTGGTCATACGTGATAATAGTCCTGAGTCAGATCCGCGACTGCTAGCACGGGTGCAAAATGTTGATTGGATCGATTATCGGTTGAATTCTTCCAACATTGGGGGAGGAGCTAATTTTCTCCGGGTCGTTGAAGAGGCAAATGGAGATTTTCTCTGGTGGCGCGGTGATGATGACCCAATAACAACTGCACAGGTTAACGCTTTATTAGCTTCTCTTCCAGATAAGGAGTCTTTGGTCATTCTAAGTCCAAGCGAGACCCGTTTTTTCGAATCTCAAGGAGTGTCTAACTTCGCCAGTCACTTTGGAAAAGTCAGAAGCATGGGTTGGTTTTCAATGGTGGTGCTACCTCTAAAAACTGCGAAGAAAGCCCTACCCTACGGATACTGGGGTATTCACACGGGATGGGCAAATATTTGCCTAATATTGGGACTGTTTCGTTCGAACCCCGAGCTCCCTTTTTGTGTGATTCCATTTAATATGGGACATACCGATTTCCGGGAAGACGGGCGGACCACCATGTGGTGGGCGTTCTTCCAAACTTGCATTAAACAATTCCCGCTAACTTCGGACGTCATAAGTAACGTCACTATAAGAAAGGAATACCTTCATCACTGGCGTAAAACTCAAAAATTTAAATTACTTAAGACCATGGCACGCTTAAGGGTTGGTCTTTCAAAGCAGGAATCAATTTCCATTACAACTTTATTGCCTTTGGTTCATTGGCGCTCACCTCGAACTAGCCTTCTCGCACTTCTTTTATACTGCATCTCAAAAATACCGCGTGCGTGTTTGCGGATCATATTGGCGATTTATTCGAAAAAATTAAGCCCCCACGAGCTGGAAAGATTAGAATTGCAATTTTTAAATGCTGAAGATTCCATTTCTGCTAGATATCGTTTGATCTGTGATAATGCCACAAATGAGAAAGTGGGTTCTTTTCTTTAATTTGAATTCGATAAGATAGTAAACCTTTTAACGCATCATTTTATTGCAGTAATTATCTCGAGGTATTCTCATTTAATCTACAGCGGCAGTAAAGTTGCTTTTCCATAATAATGAAAAATCGATTGATTGGATTTCATGACAGTTCAGCCATTGAAACTTCTTCTGGAAGAAGATTGCAGTTAGAGGTTGATTTCCTATCAAGACCACCTGTCAGAGGTGATAAGGCACTTGTGCAAGTTGCTAATTGGGATGGCTCGGGTGCTGTTGTTGTGGGTGAGACTGATGCGTGGAATTTTCCCCAAGGAGGAAGGCAGCAATGGGCTGGAACTGATCGAATCTGTTTCAACAGAGCCGAAGGAGACAATTGGACGGGAGTCACAGTTGATCTCAAAACTGACATCCGACAAAACTTACAAAAAGCAGTTTATACAGTATCAAATGATGGCTTGCATGGCTACGGAATTAATTTTTCCAGGCTTCATCGTTTGGGTGGCTACGGGTACATTGGGTTGGACGATTTAACTGCCAAAGAATCAGCCCCAGCTCAGGATGGAATTTGGAAGATATGCATGACCACAGGGAAGGCTGAGCTTCTATTGTGCATACTTGATGTTGCAGTAACCTCGCCCGCAGCGACTGGAGCACAACACTACTTTACCCATTTGTCTTTATCACCGGACGGGAGGTTACTAGCATTTCTTCATAGATATTGGTTGCCTGACGGTGGAATTCAAACCAGGCTTATGGTGATGCAACTCCAGACCTGCGAGTTTGAATGTTGGGGGGAGGGTTTTCTTTCACACTTCGACTGGGCTAGTGATAGTTGTATTCTGATCTGGGGCCGTCCTAACTCATCCTTACAAAAAAGCAGGTCCCACCCATTGTTCCAAAGCAAGCTGGCTCGGGCTTCTTTGCCTATGATCAAACCTTTAGCCAGACTGATTTTAGGCGGTCGACAGAGCAAAGGGAGCGCATATCGTTTGCTTGGATTTAATCATAGAGGCGAGGGGCTTAAATTTGCCCCTGAACTGTTGCAGGAAGATGGCCATCCCTCGTATCGGCCCACAGATAGAAGAGTATTATTGACCGATACTTATCCAAATAAAGAAGGGACTCGCAAACTGATGCTGTGCCCAATTGACAATCCTGAGATTTTTGAACTGGGCCGGTTTAAGCAGATAAAGATGGACCCGGATGTGAGCCGTCTAAAAGAAGCGTGCAAAGGGATCGATCCATGGGTACTGAAGGCTTTTTCAACCGCACATTTCGCATACTCTCGAAGTGGAATTCATTGTGACCTTCATCCCCGCTGGAGGTCGGATGGAAAAGCCGTCTGTTTTGATTCAAATCATGAGGGGCATCGGGACGTCTATGTTATGCCTATACCAGAAATCATTTAATTATGAAACCTTCACACACGCCGCTCCTTAGTATTGTTCTGGTGTCGTACAATCAATGCGAATTTTTACACGAAGCGATCCAGTCTGTCGTTAAACAAGATTATCCGAATATTGAGTTGATCATCATGGATGGTGGATCAACCGATGGCAGCGTCGAAGTCATTCAGACATTCGCTTCTCAGGCTGCCTATATCAATATCGGACCCGATGGCGGAGCGCCGGCTGCTCTCAATGCTGGTTTTGCTCGTGCGACCGGAACTATATACGCCTATCTCAACTCAGATGACGTTCTTCTGCCGCAAGCTGCTTCACGATGGGTCAGGGCTTTCACAGAAACTCACGCTGATGTGGTCTATGGCGACATTCGCATTATTGACTCAGCAGGGAAGCCTTCACATCTACCCAATAAGCGAGTGTCTGAGTTTAAAGCTACGCGTTTTCACCTTCGTAGGATGGCTGCGGGGGGGTGTACCATACCCCAGCAATCTTCCGCATGGAGCAAAGAGGTGCATGATAAAGTGGGAGGTTTTGTGGAACAAAATCGTTCAAGTTGGGATGGTGAGTTTTTTATTGATGCAGCCATCGCTGGATATTCATTTGCTCACATACCTGAAGTACTTGCTCTGTTTCGTGTTCATGGACAATCAATCAGCGGGACCGGTAAACATGCTGAGCATCGCAAGAATGATCACGCTCGGATGCGCCAGAAATGGCAGACTGCCGGATTTCGAATGTCTCGTTTTGAAAAATTTTACAGGGTGCGTTTGGGCCAGGCAATACGTGCATGGCGTTATATCACCGAACATTAACATGTGCCCGTCCGCCAAGCCCAGGTTGTTAATTATTCAACCTGCATTGATGCATTACCGTACGCTTGTGTACAACGTTGTCAACCAAAGCTATGATACGACTGTTCTGTGCAGTGCTGGATCGGTAGAGGGAATGAATCAGAAATTTCCTGTGATCGAAGTCCCAGTATTTAAAATACTTGGTTTTACTTGGCAAAGGAACGTTATCAAATCATTGATCGAACTCAGACCACATGCTGTATGGATTGCTGCTGATGTTAATGTGCTGAGTTCCTTGACACTGGTCATCTATTGCTGGTGGCGGGGAATAGCGACGATCTTACATGGGCAAGGACTCATCAAACAATCGCGAATGGCGTGGCTTCGTCGCGTAATGTTAAAATTTTGGATTTCGTTAGCTGACAGATATGTAGGCTATACAGAGGGTTGTACGCAGTCGCTCGTTGAAGCAGGTGTCAATCCCGGTAAGTTATTGACTATCTCCAACAGGCTTGAGTGTGCTTCTGGTAGCGCTCGAATTTCACCGGATTCCAACGGAGTTCTTTTTGTAGGACGGTTACGTTCTGGATGCCGCATCGACTGGCTTGTTAACGCAATGGTGTCTATCAATAATTCCCGAAGCCTTCCAATTCCATTGCATATTATTGGTGATGGCCAAGAAGGTGAAGCAGTGCTTAAAATGTCACAGACGTATTCTTGGATTAAAAGCCATGGGTCTTTGACTGATCATTCTGAGATCAAGAGCATTGCTGAGAAGTGCTCTGTTGGAGCCTATCCTGGAATGGCCGGTCTTAGTGTCCTAACTTATATGCAAAATGGGTTGGCAGTTGTTGTTGGTTCCGATTTGTCAAACCATATGGGCCCTGAGCCAGGTTATGTCATAAATCATTATAACGGCTGGACATTCGAGGATAATAATTATAATAATTTTAGGCATATCCTAGAAGAAGCTCTCGATTCACCTAAACTCCCAAATATCAGAATGGCGGCATGTGCAACTTTTGACCACCTACATCGAATCAGCTATGGAGAAGAAATGGGTGAGGCTATTTCAGCGTCAATCGCTACGTTTGCTAAAATGTGATTTGTGTGTGTAAGCAATGGTCCGGCAAGAGGCTCTAAATTGATGAAAGTACTTCATGTCATCAGCGGGATGAATCCTGAGGCAGGAGGGGTCTGTCAGGCCGTTCGAGGAATTATCGCAGGTCTTGATTCTTTGGGTTTTTCGAACGAGGTGGTCTCTTTGGATGATCCCGAGTCTAATTTTTTAGGAACAGATGGTTTCCGGATTCACGCGTGTGGGCCTGGTCAAGGGGCGTGGTGCTGGAATCCGGCTTTGACTTCTTGGCTGAAGAATAACATCAGCCGGTTCGACGCGGTCATCATTCATGGCCTCTGGCAGTATCACAGCTATGCTGCCTGGCGGGCGGTGAAAGTCGCAAATGGGAATGCCAAGGATTACCCAATCCAATTGTTTGTGATGACACACGGGATGTTGGACCCGTGGTTTCAAAAAATCTCTGTTCGCCCTTTCAAAGCTGTAAGAAATTGGCTCTTCTGGAAGCTCGTTGAAAAACGCGTGGTCAATGATGCAGATGGGCTTATCTTTACCTGTGAACAAGAACGTCTCCTAGCGCACCTTACCTTTCGACCGTATAAACCTCAATCAGAACATGTGGTCGGTCTGGGTGTAGAAACCCCTCCTACTTACAATGATCTCATGCGCAAGGCATTTCAATGTTTGAGTCCTGATTTAGCTGGACGGAAATACCTTCTGTTTTTGAGCCGAATTCATCCCAAAAAAGGAGTGGATCTTCTCATCCGTGCCTATTCGGAAGCACAGAGGATGACTGCACCTGACAGCAGACCATGTCTTGTTATTGCAGGACCGGGTCTAGACACGCCATATGGTCAAGACATGCAGAAGCTTGCGGAACAGCTATGCCCAGCAAACTCTATTCATTTTCCAGGGATGCTGACAGGCGACGCCAAATGGGGTGCGTTCTATGGGTGCGACGCCTTCATTTTACCTAGCCATCAGGAAAACTTCGGCATTGCAGTCGTCGAAGCTTTAGCCTGTGGCAAACCTGTCCTGATCAGTAATCAGGTCAACATCTGGAGAGAAATTGAGGCTATGGGTGCAGGTATTGTCAAAACAGATTCTTTGGCTGGCACCTTGGATGGTCTCAATAACTGGGCATTAAAGAACGACGCTGAACGGAAATCAATGGCAACTTCAGCCAGGCACTGTTATCAGTCTCATTTCCAAACCGACCAGTTTGCAGTCCTCTTATACGATGTGTTCCGAAGGGCATGTGAGAAAAAATTATCGCCACATGAATGATTCAGAGTGGTTACTATATGACTAAATTTTCACTTAAAAACAAGGTTGGGCGCCTTCTTTGGCAATTGGTGTGGGTGTTTTTTGGGCGCCTATCTCCAACTCCGTTTCACAGATGGAGAGCATGGTTATTGAGAGCTTTTGGTGCTAAGGTTGGTTCTGGAGTGCATGTATATCCCGGCGTAAAGATCTGGGCTCCATGGAATCTGGAAATAGGTGATGGCACTGGTATTGGAAATGGCGTCACTCTTTATTGTCAAGGGAGAATTATCCTTGGACGTCGTGCTGTAATCTCACAAGGCGCTCATCTTTGCGGTGGCACCCACGATTACACGCGGGTAGATTTTCCTCTTGTAGTCGGTGACATTGAAGTCGGGGACACAGCCTGGGTTGCAGCTGAGGCCTTTGTTCACCCGGGAATAAAGATTGGCGAAGGAGCAATACTTGGCGCTAGAGGCGTCGCGGTCAAAGACCTTGAACCGTGGGCAATTTATTCCGGAAACCCATGCAAATTTATAAAGAAAAGAATCTATGAAGCCGACTAAGACAGATCGTGAGCAGTCAATTGAAGCAAACGAGTACTTATGGGATACCTCTTCTGATGCGGAAGTTCATCAGTATGTGGGCCCAATACTCAATAAATGGTTGGCGAACAAAGCAGGAGAAAAGTTGCTGGATATAGGCTGTGGTAATGGAGCTCTAACAGCTAAATTGGCGGCTCTCGGCCTAGACTGTTCAGGAACGGATTTTTCCGAATCGGGCATTCAGATTGCGCAAACGACATTCCCAAGCATAACCTTTTTTCAGTCAACTATCAGCGAGCCTCTTCCAGATAAGTGCCAAGGAGTTTACGACATCGTTACGAGTGTGGAGGTCATCGAACATTTATTACTCCCACGAGAGCTGTTCGCACGAGCCAAGGAAGCTTTAAAACCTGGAGGAACGTTGATTGTTACGACGCCTTATCATGGATATCTGAAGAACATCGTTTTAGCTTTAACGAATAAATTCGATTCACATTGGCATCCGCTGAGGGACTACGGACATGTGAAGTTTTTTTCCCCATCTACTTTGGGGAATTTATTTGAGGAGCAAGGCTTTTCGGTTACGGGATTTGAGAGAGTAGGGAGAATTCCTCCATTCGCGAGGTCAATGATATGCAAAGCCAGTTTGACATGATATCAGTTTTAGTTCTCACTAAAAACGAGCAACAGGATTTGCCTGAGTGCTTGAAATCTGTTGTTTGGTCAGATGATATCCATGTCTATGATTCATTCAGTTCCGACCGAACCCTTGAAATTGCGCATACTGTCGGCGCTACGGTAACCCAGCGCGTCTTCGACAACTGGGCCGCCCATCAAAATTGGGGGCTAGCCAACATCCCTTTTAAACATTCTTGGGTATTATACATTGATGCGGATGAGCGCGTCTCGCCAGATTTACGTGATTCTTTGCTCAACCACCCCCTCGGCGATGATGTCATGGAAGTGGCTTTTGAAATTCAACGGCGCGACCATGCATGGAATGGCAGATGGCTCAAACATTCTCAGATTTCGCCCTTTTATCTTCGCTTATTCAGACCGTCGAAAATGAGGTATGAACGGCTGGTGAATCCGGTTTCCATTCCTGATGGCGAGGTAGGGCGGATCAGCGGTTACCTAGATCACTATCCTTTCAGCAAAGGTTTTCGTGCGTGGTGGCAGCGGCATCTTGGCTATGCCGACATGGAAGCTTCGATGCGTCTGGAGGATTTAGGGAAGGGAACGAAATTTTTATGGTCGAAGGCTTTATTTTCAAAAGACTTTACCGAAAAACGGTATCATCAAAAAGGGCTCTTTTATAAGATGCCTTCAAGACCTTTGATCAAATGGTTCTATATGGTGCTATTGAGGCGGGCGTTTTTGGACGGGACGGCGGGAATCACTTATGCGACGATGCAAGCTATCTATGAGTATTTCATTGTGCTGAGAACGGAGGAGTTGATGAAGACCCAGCCCCCATCTCTCTGATGTGAATAACCAAACTTTTGAGAAGTTTGTAAATTGATTACAGAAATTATTGTTTGTTTAATAAATTTAGCGTAAATAAGTAAGTTAGATTTGACGGTTATATTAGTGGAACACTCAACTATTCTCACAAATGCAACAGTGACTGAGAATTCGGCTTCTCTTCTTTTAATTTTTACATCGTGGATTTTCTCTTCCTTTCGGATTTCATCCAGCCTGACCTGATGGGTGGGCGACAGGTAGCGGCTTGGGAGTTGGGGCGTGAGTTGATCGCGGCTGGTCACCGTGTGACTCATCTGAGCATGGGCCTTGATCCGAAAGTGCCCACCAAGACAGAGCTTGATGGTATGCAGGTCAGACGTTTCAAGGCCTCAAGCCTGCCTTTGCGTCAAGCTGTCAGTCGGGGGGCTCACATCCGTGATGACTTGCGGAGAGGAATTGTCCCGGTCGTTCACAGCCATCATGCCTATGCCGAACCTGGAGTCGCGATGGCCATGCCATCGGATGTTCCTTGGGTGCGCACTTTCCATAGTCCCTGGCATGAGGATGGGTGGTTAGAAGAGACGAGGGGCAAAAGCGGGCAGTGGTTGATCCCAAGACTGAGACGAAGCGTGCGAACAGCCATGGAGAAAACGAGTTTAAAACGAGCGCAGCGCGTGGTCGTTTTAAGCCAATGTTTTTATGATAAAGCTCTGGAACTGGGGGTCCCAGAGGACCGATTGCGCATGATTCCGGGTGGTACGCGCTTAGGGCAATATCACCTCTATGGCACACAGGCTGAAGCCCGGCAGAGACTCGGCTGGAAGATGGACGGTCCGGTGCTACTGACGGTCCGTCGCTTGATTCCGCGCATGGGTGTCGATGATCTTGTGGCGGCGATGCCTGAAGTGATTGCCGGAGAGCCCAAGGCGCAATTGGTGATCGGAGGAAGCGGGCCAGAGCATAAACGATTGGAGCGACAAGTTCGTCGCCTGGGTTTGACGGATCGCATTACTTTCGCAGGTTTCATACCGAGCGAGCACTTGGCAGATTATTATCGGGCAGCCGATCTTTTCGTTTTGCCAACTTTCGCACTGGAAGGTTTCGGCTTGGTAACAGTGGATGCTTTGGCTTGTGGCACACCCGTTTTAGGCACACCCATAGGGGCTACACCCGAAATCCTTTCTCATTTGGACCTACGTCTGTTAACGAACGGAACAGGAAAAGAGCCTATCGCTCAAGGCATTCTTGAGTTTCTCAAGGGCGAGTGGAGGAAAGAGCTGACTCCAGAACGATTGCATCAGTTTGTCAAAGAACGCTACAGTTGGAAGAGGCATGCTGAGGCGATGATCCGTGTTTATGAAGAGGTCACACTTAAAAAGTGAGATATTCTAAATTCATGAACAATTGAGTGCTTTTCTTTTTGATCGTTTATTGTCGGTTCATGACACATCTACTTCCATACCATGTCTCTATTTGATTCACGCATTTATATCGCCGGCCATCGAGGAATGGTAGGCAGTGCATTGGTTCGTGCAATTCAGCAACGAGGAGGGAAAGATCTTGTTACTGCAACTCATGCAGAGCTGGATCTCAGGAGACAGGATGCTGTTGAAGCTTGGTTTTCTGAAAAACAGCCACAAGTCGTGATCCTTGCCGCCGCTAAGGTCGGGGGCATTCACGCCAATAATACTTACCCCGCCGAGTTCATCTATGACAATCTGATGATGGCGAGTAACGTCATTCAAGCGGCTTATAAAACAGGGGTCACACGCCTGTTGTTTCTTGGAAGTTCTTGCATCTACCCGAAGCTGGCACCGCAACCGATGCCTGAAAATTGTTTGTTAACAGGTTCATTGGAATGCACGAATGAAGCTTATGCATTGGCAAAAATTGCCGGGTTAAAGTTGTGTCAACACTATCGTAGTCAATACGGTGTGATGTTCCATTCGGCAATGCCCACCAATCTTTATGGCCCTGGAGACAATTATCACCCAGACAATTCACACGTGATTCCAGGATTGATAAGGCGGTTTCACCAAGCCAAAACCGATCAAGACAAAGAAGTGAAAGTTTGGGGGACGGGAACGCCTCTTCGCGAATTTTTACATGCCGATGATTTAGCCGAGGCCTGTCTCCATCTCTTACAACTGCAAAACCCACCTGACTGGGTCAATGTGGGAAGTGGCATAGAATGCAGTATTGGCGAACTCGCTCAAACTATTAAAAGAGTTGTCGGCTTTAAAGGTGAACTGCACTTTGATAAGTCAAAGCCAGATGGAACTCCCCGTAAATTATTGGATTCTTCACTCATTCAAAACTTGGGCTGGAAACCACGCATACCTCTTGAAGAGGGCTTGATAGGAGCCTATGCTGAATTCGTCGAAAGAAATAAACTTTAAACCTATTTTAAAATCACTGAGAGCGAATCTAATATGAGTTAATCGTTTCAATGCATAGTCTATTTATATTAAATAGTGCCCGTGCATGCTCCATTTCGTTTTATCGGCCTTAGTGAAATACTTCTCATGAACTCGTTGGAAGTAACTACTTAATATCATGAGACGAATCAAAGTGATTTCTCGTTATCTGGAGTTATCATTTTGATTTAACTTGTCGATTGTTTTTATGCAAAAACATTCTATTTTAGGCTTACCCTTTTTTGTTGGTCCGTTACAAGAGGCGCTACAAGCAACCTTAAATGGAGCACTGGTCATCGCTCCCTCCGGACCAAACTTGGCAAATGAATTTAGAGATTTGCCCGCCTATCGTGATGCAGTGCAAAAAGCGGATGTTGTACTTACAGACAGTGCAGTTATGGTAGCTATGTACACATTGGCTACTGGGAAAAAAGTGCCTAGGCATTCAGGACTCAAGTTTGTTCAAGCCATCATATCCTGTGAGGAAATGAAAGCGCGCGGCGGCATCCTTTGGGTCATGCCCTCAGAGAGTGAAGCGATAGCAATCGGCAACTGGCTTCAAACACAAGGCTTTCACATTGATGATACCAATGTCTATGTAGCTCCGTTTTATCCTCGGGGAGATATTCAAGATTTTGATCTGTTAGAAAAGGTTCATCATTGTCAACCCAAGGTTATCATGCTCAACCTCGCAGGAGGTAAGCAAGAAGTTTTAGGAGCTTGGTTAAAATCACAATTATCCCCACCAAAGGGAATTGTATGCACCGGTGCCGCCATTGCTTTTTTGGCTGGGACGCAGGCAATCATCCCTAGCTGGGCGGATCGTGCGGGACTCGGGTGGCTATTTCGTTGTCTGTATGAACCTAAAAAATTCGTTCCCCGCTACTGGCAGGCCCTTCCTCTACTCTCTTTAGTTTGGAAATATCGAGAAAAAATGCCACCCGCAGTTTTTTAGATTCAAGCATCCAATTCATTTTAATCAAAAAGGCACCTTCAGGGTGCCTTTTTTTATCCCTACAAGATAATGTTCATGTAAAATAATGTTTATAAATCAAGAAAAAATTTGTTACGTGTAACCTTCTCCCGTCAAAGACGAATCTGTATATACTAACCAAAGTCTATTTACACATGCAGGATCAATCCGTTGGCTTTAGAAAACATCCACTCAATATCGTGCGTGTCGCAGCCTTATGCATCATCTTAATAGCCCCTTGGCTTTATGGCGGCGCATTGGAATGGACTATCATTTTTATTACCAACTACCTGATTTGTTTAACAGTGGCGGCTATCATTGGGTGGCTTATTGCCTGTAAAAAGCCCAAGCTAGATTGGATACACGCACTAACCATCATTGTGCTGATATTAGGTTGGTTAGCATCATCGAATCCTATCGCCATTTATGATGACATGCTTATGACGCTTTTCCCTTTGGAAATTCCGAGTTGGCGGCTTTGGTTGCCTAGCACTGTAGATGCAGAAAGATCTGTGCGCACCATGCAAACATTGACTGGTCTCGTCGGGCTATTGTGGATTGTTCGTGATATGTGTGCAGATAGATTTTGGCGATCAAGTCTGTTTTGGACTTTAACTTTGGCAGGTTGCTCAATCGCTATTTATGGGATACTCCAGAAAAACAGTGGAGATCTTTGGGGTTATTGGGGGGTTAAAAAGACCGGGTATGCATTTGCCAGTTTTTGGTATCATGCCAATGCCGCTTCCTTTTTAAATCTAATATGGCCATTTGTGGTAGCCTTGTCCTTGGAAAGTTTTGCACGTAACAAAAACCATTTTAAAAAGGCACTTTTATTAGCAGCCACTCTTTCGATGATTTCCGCTGTATTAATCAATGTCTCAAAAGCGGGGCATCTCATATTTGCCTGTTTAGTTCCGTTGATGGCTGTGTTGGTATTACCCGATTTTCTTCGAACAATCACAGGCCGAGATTCGGTGGGGCGTTATGTTTTAATTTGTATCGCCTCAATGATGGCAGTTAGTTTGATACTGGCATTCTCATTAGGTTTGGACAAGACACTAAGACGATGGGATGAAATGAAAATGGAACGGTTTACGGGAGATAGTCGCTACGATAGCGCTGCTTTTTGTTTGGGCGAACTACCTCGCGCTGGGTTGACGGGATTTGGACCTGGGACATTCGAACCGGTTTTCCTAGATGTAGGCACCACACATCCAGAAAAAGTTCCAAAAGCACGTTGGAAGTTTGCTCACCAAGATACATTGCAAACCATGTTGGAATGGGGTTGGATCGGGGGTTCTCTCTGGATTAGTTTAGGTGTAGGTGTGTGTATCTCGATATTCAAAAAAATGAAGAAATTACAAAATCAGTTTTTCTCGAGTCGATACACCTTCCGTGCAGCGGCATTTACCAGCCTTATCGGAGTAGCTTTACATGCACAAATGGACTTTCCACTGCAAGTCCTTGGGGTTCAAGTCATCGTTGCTGCTGTTGCAGGCTTTGGCACGTCAGCGGCTCGTTAATAGTGGTTATGTTGCATGGATAAAGTATGTCAACGAGTCAAATATACTGGCCTACCCCCCGAAAATTGACCCAAGAGTTATGAGAGTCTGAAGTGTGCGCAGGCACATTTACAGACAACATGATACCATTGGCCTGCCCCCGAAGTTTGAGCCAATATTTATGAGAGTCCTGGGTGCGTTAGCGGGTTGATTTCTTGGATTTGCTTCTGAGTTGAGGTGACTGTTTTATCTTTGTTTCGGCTACCAGCAATGCCT
>Ga0247836_1001898_pt1 | contig 31986 bp, 25 predicted proteins | sample LaCruzMarch2015__4_FD_187116 | JGI IMG/M metagenome (GOLD analysis project Ga0247836, IMG submission 187116) | Freshwater microbial communities from meromictic Lake La Cruz, Castile-La Mancha, Spain - LaCruzMarch2015_14m | ecosystem: Environmental > Aquatic > Freshwater > Lake | place: Spain... | reverse complement strand
ATCTACTGGGCGGTCTGGCTCTGCTGGGCCTTTGCGCGACGCAGGCGGCGGCCGAGACCTGGCATCCGTACTCGCGCAGCACCGGCAGCGTCTTCATGGCGGACGTCGACAGCATTGTGGTCGAGGGTGAGATCACGCGGGTGCTGGTTGCGACCGTGGCGCGGACCGGCGACGCCGGCGACTACAGCCATACGATCGAGACTTTCGAGTTCCAGTGCGGATCGAACAGCCGTTGGCGCACGGCGGGGATGGTCGAATACGGCCCCGACGGCGCGGAGATGGGCCGCTACCCTGAGGAGGGCGCGGAATGGGTGCCGGTCCGCGCCAACACCTCGCCGGACTTTCTGGAACAGGTCGTCTGTGACGGGTCGCGGGCCCAGCCGCCGATCTGGCCGACCATCAAGGACTTCGTCGACGCCGGCCGGAACTGAGCCTCAGGCGTCGACCGCCGCGTCGAGGGCGTTGGCCTGGATGAACTCGCGGCGCGGCTCGACCACGTCACCCATCAGCTTGGCGAACAGGTCAGACGCGTCTTCCTGATGCTCGACCTGCACCTTCAGCAGGGTGCGGGCGTTGACGTCGAGCGTGGTCTCCCACAGCTGTTCCGGGTTCATCTCGCCCAGGCCCTTGTAGCGCTGGATGGCGATGCCCTTCTTGCCGGCGTCGAGAACCGCCTCGAGCAGGTCCAGCGGACCACGGACGGTGACCGCCTTGTCCTTGCGGCGGAAGACGGCGGGCTTGTCGAACAGGCCCTCGAAGGCCGCCGCACGTTCGGCCAGACGGCGGGCGTCCAGCGAGCGGATCAGGGCCTCTTCCAGCACGATGCGTTCGTTGACGGCGCGACGGACGCGTTCGAAGGCCACGGCTCCCTGGGCTCCCGGCGAACCGGTCCACGGACCGTCGCCCTCTTCGGCATAGAGGTTGAGGCGGGCCGCGGCCGTCGCCGGATCGGCGGCGGCCTCGTCGAACAGGCCGGCCAGGGCCGACTGTTCGATGGCAAAGGCCGGGGCGCGCTGGCTAAGGCGATCGACGCCGGCCTTGAAGGCCTTGGCCTCGCGGACGAGGGATTGCAGGTCAAGGCCGGTGCGGCGCTCGCCGGTCGGCAGGTCCAGCTCGGCCTCGGATGAGCCCTCCTCGATGAGGTAGGAGTCCATCTCGGACTGGTCCTTGAGGTAGCGCGACTGCTTGCCCTTGGAGACCTTGTAGAGCGGCGGCTGGGCGATATAGACGTGGCCGCGCTCGATCAGCTCCGGCATCTGCCGGTAAAAGAAGGTCAGCAGCAGGGTCCGGATGTGGGCACCGTCGACGTCGGCGTCGGCCATCAGGATGATCTTGTGATAGCGCAGCTTGTCGGCGTTGAAATCGTCGCGGCCGATGCCGGTGCCGAGCGCCAGGATCAGGGTCCCGATCAGTTCGGATGACAGCATCCGGTCGAAGCGGGCCCGCTCGACGTTCAGGATCTTGCCGCGCAGGGGCAGGACGGCCTGGTTCTCGCGGTTACGGGCCTGTTTGGCCGAGCCGCCGGCGGAATCGCCCTCGACGATGAACAGTTCGGACTTGGCCGGATCGCGTTCCTGGCAGTCGGCCAGTTTCCCGGGCAGGGAGGCCATGTCCATGGAGGTCTTGCGGCGGGTCAGGTCGCGGGCCTTGCGGGCGGCCTCACGGGCGGCGGCGGCCTCGATGATCTTGGCGACGACGGCCTTGGCCTCGACCGGATGTTCCTCGAACCAGGTCGACAGGCCCTCGGAGCACAGGCCCTCGACGGCGGGACGCACCTCGGAGGAAACCAGCTTGTCCTTGGTCTGGGAGCTGAATTTGGGGTCCGGCACCTTGACCGAAAGGACGCAGGTCAGGCCCTCGCGGGCGTCCTCGCCCGAGACCGAAACCTTCTCTTTTTTCGCTGCGCCGGCCGCGTCGATATAGCTGCCCATGATCCGGGTCAGGCTGGCGCGGAAGGCCGAAAGGTGGGTGCCTCCATCCCGCTGGGGGATGTTGTTGGTGAAGCACAGCATGGTCTCGTGGTAGCTGTCGTTCCACCACAGGGCGAGATCGATCTCGATCCCCTCCTTCTTGCCGCGAATGACGATGACATCCTTGAGGATGGGCGTCTTGGACTTGTCGAGGTGACGCACGAAGGCCTCGACCCCGCCCTCATAGTGCAGGATTTCCTCGAACTTCTCGGCCCCGCGATGGTCCTGCAGCTTGATGACCACGCCCGAGTTGAGGAAGGCCAGCTCGCGAAGCCGGTGTTCCAGCGTCTTCAGGTCGAAGTCGATGTGGGCGAAGGTGGTGACCGAGGGGTAGAAGGTGACCTCGGTGCCCGACAGGACCTTGCCGTTGTCGCGCATCGGCGCATCGCCGGTGACCTTGAGGCTTTCGACCGTGTCGCCACGGGCGAACTTCATCTCGTGACGTTTGCCGTTGCGGTAGATGACCAGCTTGAGCCAGTCCGAGAGTGCGTTGACGACCGAGACGCCGACGCCGTGCAGACCGCCGGAGACCTTGTAGGAATTCTGGTCGAATTTACCGCCGGCGTGCAGCTGGGTCATGATGACCTCGGCCGCCGAGACGCCCTCGCCCTCGTGGATATCGGTGGGGATGCCGCGGCCGTTGTCGGTCACGGTGACCGAGCCGTCGGCGTTGAGGATGACCTGGACCAGATCGGCGTGGCCGGCGAGGGCCTCGTCGATGGCGTTGTCGACCACCTCATAGACCATGTGGTGCAGGCCCGAGCCGTCGTCGGTGTCGCCGATATACATGCCGGGGCGTTTGCGCACCGCATCCAGCCCCTTCAGGACCTTGATGGAATCGGCGCCGTAGGCGGCCTCTTCGGCGGTGTCTTCGTTACGCCCAAGGTCGGCGGAATTCGGTGTCTGATCGGTCATCAATTCGGTCGGTGAAACGCCCTCCGGGAGGGCCTGTGAAGGCGGCAGTCGGGCCGCCTTGAACGGACGGTTTCGGGGACGCGAATCCGGGTCGCGCCGAGGCTTGCAACATACAGGGATTCCGGGCGGAATTGCGAGGAAAAGCGGGGCCCGGGGGAGTGGTGAGTCAAGGGTGGCGGACGCCGGCGGGACGGCCCGGTTCGAAGGTTCATCACAACGAACACAACGGCACACAAAGGACACGACGGGGCTGGTGCCAAAGGCTTCGATCGGGCGTACGTCCGTGGGGTTCTTTCGATCGCTTCGCGATCAATTTTTTGTCTGCGCGATCGCGGAACTCCGACGGTGACGCCCCTCGGTCCCGCCGTGTCCTTTGTGGTTCTACGTTGTGTTCTTTGTGAAGAACCCTGGCCGGTGGGTCCGGACACCGACGGGTGCCGACCAGGCGCTGGCGATGGATCAAGCGAAGCCGCCGCCCTCGACCCGCACGAACTGGGCCCGGCCGCGCAGGGGCGCAAACAGTTCCGCCTCGGTGCCGGTCATGAAGGCCTGCAGGCCGAGGGCCTCGATCTCGTCGAACAGGGCAGCGCGGCGGGCCGTGTCGAGGTGGGCCGGGGCCTCGTCCAGCAACAGCACCGGCGGGGCCAGCTGGTCGGCCAATCGGGTGATCTGGGCGAGGATCAGGTTGAGCACCAGCGCCTTCTGTTCGCCCGAGGAGCCCTCGGCGGCGGGGCGGTTCTTTTCGCGGTGCAGGGCGGTCAGGTCAGAGCGGTGCGGGCCGAACAGGGAGCGGCCGGCGGCGGCGTCGCGGGCGCGGCTGCGGGTCAGACCCTCGCGGATCGCGGCGGCGATGGCCTCGGGGCCGGCACCGGCGGTCGCCATGGCCTCGGCCTCGCCGGTCAGGCCGAGGTCGGCCTGGGGGAAGGGGCGGTCGTTGCGGGCGTCGATGGCGGCCTGGAGGGTGGTCAGGGCGGTGCTGCGGGCCATGGCGGCCTCGGCCCCGGCCTCGCCGAGGCGCAGCTCCAGGGCGTCCAGCCAGAGCGGGTCGGCAGCGCGGCCTTCCACCCCCTCGGTCAGCAGGCGCAGCCGTTCGCGAAGGGCCTTTTCATAGGCCGAGACGGACGCCGCGTGGGCCGGGTCGGCGGCGAAGACCAGCCGGTCGAGGAATTTCAGCCGCGCGGCGCGGGCGTCGGAGAACAGCCGGTCCTGTTCGGGCGTGGCCCAGACGGGGCGCAAGTGATCAAGCAGACGTCCGGGCTGGGCCGTCTCGCCGTCGATGCGGACGATGCGTCGGGCAGCGCCGGGCGACTGGACGCCGGTGCCGAGTTTCGTTTCCTCGTCGCCATCGGTGAGGATGGCGGCGACGGCCCAGGCCCGGCCGGTCGCCTCACCGGGTTCGCGGCGACCCATCTCGGGGGCCGTGGCCCCGCGCAGGCCCTTGCCGGGGGTGAACAGGCTGAGGGCCTCCAGCAGATTGGTCTTGCCGGCGCCGTTGGGCCCATGCAGCACCACCGCCCCCGCCGCGATGGGCAGGGTGGCCGCTGCATAGGACCGGAAATCGGTGAGGGTGAGGGCGGTGATCAAGGGGGTGGCGAGTGACGAGTGGCGAGTGGCGAGACACTGAAGCGATGTGAACGCGTCACTCGCCACTCGTCACCCGCCACTCGGATCACACCCGCAGCGGCATCAGCACATACTGGACGCCCGGATCGCCCGGATCGAGCACCAGCGTCGGCGAGGCCGGGTCGGCGAACTTGAAGTGGGCGGTTTCGCCGGTGATCTGGCCGGCGACGTCGAGCAGGTAGCGGGCGTTGAAGCCGATCTCGAAGGGCTCTTCGGAATAGCCGATCTCGACCTCCTCGACCCCCTGCCCGGCCTCCATATTGCGCACCGTCAGGGTGACGCGGTCGAGGTCGAAGGCCAGTTTCACCGAACGGCTCTTCTCGGCCGAGATGGTGGCGACGCGGTCGACGGCCTGGGCGAACAGGGTGTTGTCGATGTTGGCCTGTTTGTCGTTCCCCTTGGGGATGACCCGCATGTAGTCGGGAAAGGCGCCGTCGATGACCTTGGAGGTCAGGCTGGCGTTGCCGAATTCGAAGCGGATCTTCTGCGGGCTGACCATGACCTCGACCGGGCCGGAGCCGTCGTCGAGCAGGCGACGGACCTGGTCGATGGTCTTGCGCGGCACGATGACGCCGGGGCCGCCGGCGGCCCCTTCAGGGGCGGGCGTCTCGGCGAGCGCCAGACGGTGACCGTCGGTGGCCACGGCGCGCAGCAGGGGAATGCCGGCCTCGGCCACGGTGTGGAGATACAGGCCGTTGAGATAGTAGCGCGTCTCTTCGGTCGAGACGGCGAACCGGGTCTTGTCGATCAGCCGGGCCAGGTCTTCCTTGGGCATGGCAAAACGGGTGCCCGAGGTGTCGGTCGACATGACCGGGAAGTCGCCCGCGGGCAGGACCGGCAGGTTGAATTTGGAACGGCCCGCCTGGACCACCAGACGGGGGTCGTCGCCGTTGTAGCTGAGCGAGACCTCGGCACCGTCGGGCAGTTTCCGCACGATCTCATACAGGGTGTGGGCCGGGGCGGTGATCTGGCCCTCGACATTCACCTGGGCCTCGGCCTCGTCGACCATCTCCATGTCGAGGTCGGTGGCGGCGAACGACAGCTTGTCGTGCCCGGCGCTGAGCAGGACGTTGGAGAGGATCGGAATGGTATTCCTGCGCTCGACGACGCTCTGCACATGGCCCAGGGCCTTCAGGAGCGCGGATCGTTCGATGGTCAGTTGCATGTGGTCTCGGCCCGGATACAGCGACTCACCGGCGTCGCCGCGAATAGAGGGCCTTTGACACTAGCGGATTGGTGGCGGGGAGCAAGGCAAGGGGCGGGGGTTGTTCACGGCCCTTCTCCCTCCCCCTGCGGGGGAGGGTGGTCGCGCAGCGACCGGGTGGGGGCGGTTCGGCGACAAGGACGCCGGCGCTTGCCTCGCCAAGCCCTCCCCACCCCGTCGTCGCAACGCGCCGACGACCCTCCGCCGGAGGGAGAACCGAGGGCGTCAGCCCCGCAGCTTGCGCGTCAGCGCCTCGACATCCCGCGCGATCTGGTCGTCCTGGGCCATCAGCTCCTCGATCTTGCGCACCCCGTGCAGGACGGTGGTGTGATCGCGGCCTCCGAAGCGGCGGCCGATATCGGGATAGGAGCGGGTCGTGTGCTGTTTGCACAGCCACATGGCGATCTGGCGCGGGCGGGCCACGGCGCGGGTGCGACGCTCCGAGAGCAGGTCGGCCTGTTTGAGGCTGAAATGGTCGGCGACGGTCTTCTGGATCTCGTCGACAGTGATGCGGCGCTCCGGGCCGCCACGCAGGGCCGAACCGAGCAGGGCCTGGACCTCGTCAACGCTGAGCGAGGACAGGCGGGCACCGGCCACGGCGGCCAGGGTGTTCACGGCCCCTTCCAGCTCGCGCATCGAGCCGGGGGTCCGGTCGACCAGATGTTCCAGCACCTCGGCCCGGGCCTCACCCGAGACGACGCCGAGCCGGGCCAGGGCCTCGATCCGGTTGCGGGCCACGGCCAGCTTGAGGGCGCGGTCCGCCTGCTCGACCGGGCAGGTCAGACCCGAGGCAAGGTGGCTGCGCAGGCGCGGCTCGACCTCGGTCAGGGCCATGGGCGGGCGGTCGGCCGAGAGGACAATGCGTTTGCCGTCCTCGATCAGGGCGGTGAGGGTCGAGAGCAGTTCTTCCTGGGTGCCGGCCTTGCCGCCGACGAACTGGACGTCGTCGATCAGCAGCATGTCGGCGTTGCGCAGACTGTCCTTGAAGGCCGCCATGGTGCGGTCCTGGGTGGCGCGCACGAAGGTCGAGAGGAAGCGTTCGGCAGTCAGATAGACGACGCGGGCGTCCGGGCGCAGGCGCTGCGCCTCCCAGGCGATGGCATTGAGCAGGTGGGTCTTGCCGTAGCCATAGGGGCCGCAGAAGAAGATCGGGTTGAAATGGCCGTCGGCCCAGGCCGCGGCCTGTCGGGCGATGGCCAGGGCGAAGGCATTGCCCTGCCCTTCCACAAAACTGTCGAAGGTCAGCCGCTCCTGAAGGCCGGCCGCGCGCACGGCGCGGGCCCCGTCGGCGACCGGCGGCACGGTGGCCATGGGCATGGCCAGGGGCTGGAACGGAATGACGGCGGCCCCCTCGGCACGACCGGCGGCAACCTGGGAGGCCGACGGGGTCGATCCCATTTCGGCGCGGCAGCGGACCTCGAGGCGGCGCGAAAGGCCGTCGAGGCCGAGCCACAGCTCGTTCATGCGGCGCAGGGCGTTCTTGCGCACCCAGTCACGGGCATAGGCGGTCGGGGTGACGAGGATCAGCTGACCGGCACCGTCGGCGCGCACAGCGGAGGGGGCGATATAGGAGCTGAAAGGCCCCTCGCCGATCTCGTTGCGCAGGCGGCCGGCCGCCTCGGTCCAGATACGATCCGGATCCGTCATCCCCGCCATATGCGCGCTCCCCGTATTCAGCATAGCCACCCTTCCAAACCCTGTTGCGGACGCGCTTCGGGAGAGGCCTGACCCGGGACGACTTCTCCTGTCCCGCGAGGCTGGTGCCGCGCGGGTGGGGTCGCACTCTGGAACAGGCGTCTCACGCCGACACGAAAACAGGTTCCGCGCCGCATTCATTCCGTATGGGAATGGAAGTGCGTCAGCGGCTCGAACTTACCCTCGGCGAGGGGGGCGTCAACGCTGATTCGCGAGTCGAATTGCAGTTAAAATTGTTGACTCCGCTAAAGCCAGATACCGTCAACGAAAATCCTGATTTCGCCCCGCAAGCGAAGGCCTTTTCGCCGGATCGTGGTTACCGGCGCACGTGCAAACGGCGAGGGAGCCTTCGCGCCCTCGCCGTTGAAATCACTGTATTTTGCCGTGACAGCCGAATGAAAGGCCGTCCGCGGTCCGAAAAATCAGGCGGCAGCCATCTTCTTCAGCTGGGCGGCCAGACGGCCGACCTTGCGCGAGCCCGTGTTCTTGTGAACCACGCCCTTGGAGACGGCGCGCATCAGCTCGGACTGGGCCTCGATGAAGGCGGTCTTGGCGGCACCGGCGTCGCCGCCCGTGACGGCTTCCTGAAACTTGCGCAGGAAGGTGCGGACGCGCGTGCGGCGCGCCTTGTTCACTTCGGTGCGGGCAGCGATCTTGCGGATCGCTTTCTTGGCGCCGGGATTGTTGGCCATCAGTCAAACCTTACGAACGGAAACGCCGCGGAGCACGGTCCACGGCGGGGAAATCTCGAAGAGCGGGGGGCTATAGCGGAAAGGTCGGACGGGTTCAAGGCGAGTCTCACCGCCCCGTAAACACCGGCTTCCGCTTCTCCACAAACGCCGCCATGCCTTCCTTCTGGTCCTCGAAGGCGAACAGGCTGTGGAACAGGCGGCGTTCGAACTGGACGCCCTGGGTCAGGGTGGTCTCGAGGGCGGCGTTGACCATTTCCTTGTTGGCCATGACGGCCAGCGGGCTTTGCGAGGCGATCTTCGCGGCGATCTTGCGGACCTCGTCCAGCAGGGTGTCGTGCGGGACCAAGCGGCTGGCGAGGCCGGACGCTAAAGCCTCGGCGGCGTCCATCATCCGGGCGGTGAGGACCATGTCCATGGCCTTGGACTTGCCGACCAGCCGGGTCAGGCGCTGGGAGCCGCCGATGCCGGGGGCGACGCCGAGGTTGATCTCGGGCTGGCCGAACTTCGCCTTCTCGGAGGCGACGATGAAGTCGCACAGCATGGCCAGTTCGCAGCCGCCGCCGAGGGCGAAGCCGTTGACCGCGGCGATGATCGGCTTCCTGAACCGGGTGATGCGGTCGTGGCCGAGGGCGAAGAAATTGCCCGTGTACATCTGGGCATAGGTCTGGTCCGACATCTCCTTGATGTCGGCGCCGGCGGCGAAGGCCTTGTCGCCCGAGCCGGTCAGGATCAGGCAGCGGACGCTGTCATCGTGCTCGACCGCATCGAGGAAGTCCGACAGGTCTTTGAACAGGGCCGAGTTGAGGGCATTCAGCGCCTCGGGCCGGTTCAGGGTCACCAGGGCATAGCCGTCGGCGTGGCGTTCGATCAGGAGGGTGGCGTAGGTGTCGGCCATGCGGTGCGCTCCGGGGGAGTGGTTAGTGGCGAGTGGCGAGTGGCGAGTGGCGAGTGGCGAGTGATTAGTGGGTTCGGGAGTGCCCGGACAAGGCCTGAGGATGCTGCAGGACGGAAGGGTCCCCCCTCGCCACTCGCCACGCTCGTCACCGCTTCTGACAGACCGGGCACCAGAAGGTCGAGCGGCCGGCCTGGACGGTGCGCCGGATCACGCCGGTGCAGCCGTGCGCCAGGCACGGCTGGCCCTCGCGGCCATAGACGTCGAACCGGTGCTGGAAATAGCCCTGGCCGCCGTCGGCATTGGCGAAATCCTTGAGCGTCGAGCCGCCGGCGAGGATGGCCTCGCCCAGCACATCGCGGACCACGGCGGCGAGGGTTTCGAGGCGGGGCTTCGAGACCTTGCCCGCCGCGACCAGGGGCGAGATGCGGGCGCGGTAAAGGGCCTCGCAGACATAGATGTTGCCGAGACCGGCGACATGGCGCTGGTCCAGCAGACTGACCTTGATGGTCGGCTTCCGGCCCGCGAAGGCCTCGGCGAGATGGGCACCGGAGAAGCCGTTGCCGAGCGGCTCGGGGCCGAGGCCGGCGAACCAGGGGTGGGCCTCGACCGCGACGGTGGGGATCAGGCCCATGAAGCCGAAGCGGCGGGCGTCGGTGAAACCTACCCGGGTCGTGACGGCACCGCGCACGGCAACCAGGCTCATATGCTCATGCTTGCCCGCAATGGGTGCAGCCGCCTCGAACTCACCCAACTGCTCGCCGTCGAGGGTGAAGCGGCCGGTCATGCCGAGATGGCTGACCCAGGTCTCGCCGGTCGACAGGGGGAAAAGCAGGTATTTGGCGCGACGTTCAAGACGTTCGACAATCGCCCCCTCCAGCCGTTCGACGAACCGTTCGGGAAAGGGGAAGCGCAGGTCAGGCCGGTTCTGGCGCACCCGCGTCAGGCGCGCGCCGGTGAGCACCGGCTCAAGGCCACGGCGGACGGTTTCGACCTCGGGGAGTTCGGGCATGGGGGGAGATGTAGGGGCGTCAGGGGCGGGTGGCGAGGGGCAGGACATGATTGGGGGTTGGTGACTGGTGGATCGGGCACCGGGGGATGCCGGATCCGGCCGCGCTCGCCACTAACCACTAGCCACTCACCACTTTCTCGGCTTACCTCCGCGGCAACGAGGGAGAGGAACCCCATGACCGATACACCCGCGAGCGCGCCCGTCAGCGGCGTCAAACGGATCGAACTGACGGTGCGGGCCCTGGTGCTGGGCTGTCTGCTGGCCGTCGTGTTCACAGCCGCCAACACCTATCTGGGCCTGAAGGTCGGACTGACCTTCGCCTCGGCCATCCCGGCGGCGGTCATTTCCATGGCCATCCTGCGGATGTTCAAGGACTCGACCATCTGGGAGAACATGACCGTGCAGACCGTCGCCTCGGTCGGTGGGGCCATGAGCTCGATCATCTTCGTCCTGCCCGGACTGGTGATGGTCGGCTGGTGGACGGGCTTTCCGTTCTGGGAGTCGGTGCTGATCTGCGTGTTCGGCGGCGTGCTGGGCGTGACCTTCTCCATCCCCCTGCGCCGTGCGCTGGTGGTCAACGGCGGCCTGCCCTATCCGGAAGGCGTCGCCGCCGCCGAGGTCCTGACCGTCGGCTCGCGCGGGGCTGAACAGACCGAGAGCGCGGTGCGCGAGAACGCCTCGGGCCTGTGGGTCGTGATCACCGGGGCTGTCGTCTCGGCCGGCTATGCCCTGCTGGTCGCGGGCCGGGTGTTTGCGGCCGAGGCTACAAAATTCATCAAACTGCCCGCATCGCTGGGCGGTGGCGCGACCGGGATCGGCTTCAGCATGCAGTTCGCCCTGCTGGGTGCCGGCCATCTGATCGGCCTCAGTGTCGGCCTGGCCCAGCTGTTCGGCCTGATCCTGGCCTGGGCGATCGCCGTGCCGATCCTGACCAGCCCCGAGACGATCGTCTGGCTGACCGCCAACGGCATTCCCTCCATCGCCACCACCCTGGAGCCCGGGGCCGCGGCCGAGGAACTGGCCAGCACGGTCTGGCGCAGGGAAGTTCGCCTGATGGGGGCCGGCGTCATCGGCGTCGCCGCCATCTGGACCCTGATCAAACTGGCCGGCCCCCTGATCGGCGGCCTGTCCTCGGCGCTAGCCGCAAACCGTCGCCGTCAGGACGGCGGCGTGCTGGATCGCACCGAGCAGGATATCCCGATCAATATCGTGGCCGGCCTGTCAGTCGCCTGCCTGATCGGCATCGGCTTCATCCTCGCCTGGTTTGCCCAGGGCAATCCGACCCTGGCCGGTTCAACAGCCCTGCTGGTCGGCGGCGGCCTGATCTATGTGGTCCTCATCGGCTTCGCCGTGGCCGCGATCTGCGGCTATATGGCCGGGCTGATCGGCTCCTCGAACAGCCCGGTATCGGGGGTCGGGATCCTGGCCATCGTCATCGCCTCCCTGCTGATGCTGGGTGTGCTGCAACTGGCGGGCCTGCCCGCCGACCCGTCGGTGATCGCCTTTGCCCTGATCGTGACGGCGATCGTCTTCGCCGTGGCCGTCATCGCCAATGACAATCTGCAGGACCTGAAGACCGGCCAGCTGGTCCAGGCCACGCCCTGGCGGCAGCAGACGGCGCTGATCGTCGGCGTCATCGCCGGTGCCCTCGTCATTCCGCTGATCCTCAATCTGTTGAACCGGGCCTTCGGCTTCGAGGGCGGCCCTGTCGGGATCACCGACGAGCCCCTGGCGGCCCCCCAGGCCACCCTGATCTCGGCCCTGGCCCGCGGCGTGATCGGCGGAGACCTGCGCTGGGATCTGATCGGCGTCGGAGCCGCCATCGGTGCGGTCATCATCTTGCTGGACGCAGGACTGAACGCCGCCACCAGGGGCCGGATGAAACTGCCGCCCCTGGCGGTCGGCATCGGCTTCTACCTGCCGGCCGCCGTGACCACCCTGCTGGTCGTCGGTGCCGTGTGCGGCTGGATCTATGGCAAGGCGATCAAGACCACCCGGTTCGCCGACGTCGGCCGCCGCATGGGCGTGCTGCTGGCCTCGGGCCTGATCGTCGGCGAGAGCCTGTTCCTGGTCATGACGGCCGGGGTGATTGTCTCCACCAACAATGAGGCCCCCTTCGCCATGCTGCCCGAGGGCTCGACCTGGCCGGCCATGCTGTCGGGGATCGCGGTCTTCGCAGTGCTGACCCTGGCGCTCTACAGCTGGGTGCGCGGCCGGTCGGCCAAGGTCTAGAACCATCGTCCGCTGAGCTGATCCTGCCGCTGCGCCTCCCTACGAGTTGCGGCGGCAGGACAAGATTTCACCGGGGCAGGCGGGGAGTGGTCCAGGCCGAAGCCCGGGACACGCCCTTCCAGGCCCTGACCCGGGCCCGGGTCGCTACGCCGGGGGCGCTGACCATCACGCGGTACAGGACGGTAAAGACCAGTCCACTGATCGCCCAGGACAGCACGATGTCAGAAAGGAAATGGCCTCCGAAGGCCAGGCGGTTAAGCGAAAGCAGCAGGGCATAGAGAACGACCGGCGGGGCCAGAACCGAGCGCAGGCGGGCCGGGATCAGGACGGTGGCAGCCACCAGCCAGGCCGCGGACGAGGCCTCGCCGCTGACGAAGGAACAGTTGGACTGGCACCAGTCACTGATGCGCCAGACCGTCTGATAGGGGGCCTCGCCACCGAACATGTCCACCGCCACGGGCCGGGGCCGACCCCACCAGCTCTTGAACACGCCGTTGACGACCAGGCCGGGACCGATGACCAGGGCCGAGATCAGAAAGACGGAGCGACGGGCAGAAACCAGGGCGCTGAGCCCCCGGCGCGCGATTCCCCAGACCAGGCCCACAATCAGTCCGGTGACGAGAAGGACCAGAGCCAGGTCGGCACTTTTCCGGAACGCCTTCAGCAGGGGATCCTGGCTCAGGGGGAAGCCGGCCCCGGCCCGGAAGAAGACCTTGCTGGCCGCCATATCCATCGACGGAAACAACGCGAACAGCGCGCTGAATGCGAGTATCGCCAGGAGGCAGAGCATGATCGGGTCGTGAGGACGGGGCAGACTCGATATCAGCAGCCCCAACCGGGAGGCTCCCCGGGCGATCCATCTGCGCCGCCCCTTCGGCGGCCACGTCAGAGCCCGCCAGCCCCCCAGTCCAATCTCGGTCATGACGCCCCCAATCGCCTATCCGGTGACGGGTTTGCCCGAGCGATGCGCCAAACCCCGGACGCATGTATTCAATTTGTGTGTCGGTTTGCCGTCAGAGTCACGACCACTCCCCGGGATCGGGACCACATAGGGTCGGAACCCGGCGGGACCCACCGGCGCGTCATTCCGGTGCCGGTTTGCAGGGCGACAGAACCACCCCTGCGCCGGAGCGCGTTCATGCACTGGCGTTTCCGCCTGCGTCCCTGTATGAGGCGCGCGCTCCCCGCACCGTCGCCTGAACCCAGCCGCCGTCCCAAACTTTCGCCCGGGCCGGCCGCCTTGCACGTCTGATAGTCAAATGAATCTGCGCAACGTCGCCATCATCGCCCACGTCGACCACGGCAAGACCACGCTGGTGGACCAGCTTCTGGCCCAATCGGGCGTGTTCCGAGCCAATGAGGCCCAGTCCGAGCGGGCGATGGACTCCAATGACCAGGAAAAAGAGCGCGGCATCACCATCCTGGCCAAATGCACCTCGGTGCTGTGGCACGGTGAGACCGGCGATACCCGCATCAACATCATCGACACCCCGGGCCACGCCGACTTCGGCGGCGAGGTCGAGCGCATCCTGGGCATGGTGGACGGCTGCGTCCTGCTGGTCGACGCCGAGGAAGGCGTCATGCCCCAGACCAAATTCGTGCTGACCAAGGCGCTGAAGATGGGCCTCAAGCCGATCCTGTGCATCAACAAGGTCGACCGGCCCCACGCCGATCCCGACAAGGTCCACAACGCCGCCTTCGACCTTTTCGCCGCCATCGGCGCGACGGATGAGCAGCTGGACTTCCCGCACATCTATGCCTCGGGCCGCGCTGGCTGGGCGACGATGGACTTGAACCAGCCCAGCGACAATCTGAACGCCCTGTTCGAACTGATCGTCAAACATGTGCCGGAGCCCAAGGTCGTCGCCAACAAGGACAAGCCGTTCCAGATCCTGAATGTGCTGATCGAGAGCGATCCCTTCCTCGGCCGACTGCTGACCGGCCGCATCGAGAGCGGCAAGGCCGTTCCCGGCATGGCCCTGAAGGCTCTTTCGCGCGACGGGAAAGTCATCGAACAGGGCCGTATCACCAAGGTGCTGGCCTTCCGCGGCCTGAAGCGCCAGCCGGTTGACAGCGCCGAGGCCGGCGACATCGTCGCCATCGCCGGCATGTCCAAGGCCACTGTGGCCGACACCCTGTGTGCCCTCGAAGTCACCGAGGCCCTGCCCGCCCAGCCGATCGATCCGCCCACCATCTCCATGACTGTCTCGGTCAATGACAGCCCGCTGGCAGGCCGCGAGGGCGACAAGGTCCAGTCGCGCGTCATCCGCGACCGACTGCTCAAGGAAGCCGAGGCCAACGTCGCCATCCGCGTCACCGAGACCGGCGGCAAGGACGCCTTCGAGGTCGCCGGCCGCGGCGAACTTCAGCTGGGCGTGCTGATCGAGAACATGCGCCGCGAGGGTTTCGAACTGTCGATCTCGCGTCCGCGCGTGGTCTATCAGACCGGCGAGAACGGCGAGCGGCTGGAGCCGATCGAGGACGTCGTCATCGACGTCGACGACGAATACACCGGCGTGGTCATCGAAAAACTTTCGGCCCGCAAGGCCGAGCTGAAGGACATGGGCCCGTCGGGCGCCGGCAAGACCCGCCTGACGCTGAAGTCACCGTCGCGCTCGCTGATCGGCTATCAGGGCGAGTTCCTGACCGATACGCGCGGTTCGGGCGTGCTGAACCGGGTGTTCAGCCACTATGAGCCGCACAAGGGAGCCATCGAGGGCCGTCTGAAGGGGGTGCTGATCTCCAACTCCGACGGCGAGACCGCCGCCTTCGCCTTGTGGAACCTCGAGGACCGCGGTGTGATGTTCGTCGGCGGCGGCGAGAAGACCTATCAGGGGATGATCATCGGCGAGAACGCCCGCTGGGATGACCTCGACGTCAATCCGATGAAGGCCAAGCAGCTGAACAACATCCGCGCCGCCGGCAAGGACGAGGCTGTTCGCCTGACGCCGCCGCGCCGTCCCTCGCTGGAACAGGCCATCGCCTATATCGAGGAAGACGAACTGGTCGAGGTCACGCCCAAATCGATCCGCCTGCGCAAGGCCGTGCTGAACCCCTCGTTCCGCAAGAAACGCGTCCGCGAGGAGTAGGGACCCGCGCCCGGACAGGACAATGGGCGGCTCCGCAAGGAGCCGCCCCTTTTTGTCTGGCCGTCCCGGTTCGGGTCAGGCGCGACGCTTGACCAAGCCTAGCAGGAACAACAGCAGGCAGGCCCCGAGGAAGGCGACGAGCAGGGTCACGAGGTTGAAGCCGCCGACCGGCTCGCCAAGCAGGTTTCCGGCGATCCAGCCGCCCAGCAAGGCACCGACGACGCCCACGATCAGGTTCGTGACGAGGCCGTGGCTGCGGCCCATCACCTTTTCAGCCAGCCAGCCGGCGGCGATGCCGATGATGATCCAGCCGATGATTCCCAAGCCCATGGTGTTTCTCCTGACATTCGGAGCACGTTCGCTCTGTGGCGGTAATGCGCCGGTGCGGCAACGGTTGCGCTTCCGGTCGCAAATCAGCGCTCACTGACAATCCCCCGTCACGGGAGCGCGGCATGGTGCTTGCCACTCACAGGGCGAGCCGTCCCGCTTCGGGACAGCCCGCCAACAAGGGGAAATGGGGCCATGGCCACCGATATCGACCTTCACCTGGGCCGTCGCCTGCGCCGTCGTCGGCGCCTTCTGGGCCTGACCCAGCAGCAACTGGCCACCCAGGTCGGGATCCGCTTCCAGCAGATCCAGAAATATGAGTGCGGGGCCAATCGCATCTCGGCCGCCCGGCTGTGGCAACTGGCCGAGGCGCTGGAGTCGCCGGTCAGCTATTTCTACGACGGTCTGGAAGAGGCCATCGAGCGCAAGGAGGCGGCCAGTCAGGGCGGCGAGATGTTTTCCCGCAAGGAAACGCTCGACCTGATCCAGGCCTACTACCAGCTGGGCGAGCGCCCGCGCCGGCGCCTGCTGGATCTGGCCAAGTCACTGCATGCCGAGGGCGATGCCGCCTGAAGGCAGTGGCGAGTGGCGAGTGGATAGTTGCGAGAGCGCCCGCGTGGTGGGGAAGATGGCGGGTCGCGGACTGGCCGATGACGGGTCCCGCTTGACTCGCCACCCGCCACTCGCCACTCGCCACTCCCATGACCGAATACGAACTGTTCGCCATCGACCTGGCCCGCGAGGCCGCCCGCGTCTCCCTGCCGTATTTCCGCGGTGCTTATGAGGAGACCGACAAGGGCAGCCCCGGTGCCTTCGATCCGGTGACCCAGGCCGATCGTGAGGCCGAGGCGGCGCTTCGTGCCCTGATCGCAACCCGATATCCCGATCACGGGGTGATCGGCGAGGAATATGGCGAGGACCGGCCGGAGGCCGACCAGGTCTGGATCCTGGACCCCATCGACGGGACCCGGGCCTTCATCGCCGGCCTGCCGCTCTGGACCAATCTGATCGCCCTGCGCGCCGCAGGCCGACCGACCATCGGGGTGATCGGTCAGCCCTATCTGGATGAGATCTTCCTCGGCGGCCCGTCCGGTGCCTGCCTGCTCAAGGGCGGGACGGAGACGCCACTGGCCGTCCGGGCCTGCCCGCGCCTGACGGACGCCGTGATCGCCACCACCGACCCCGACCTGTTCACCGGTGCCGAACTGGGGGCCTGGAACCAGGTGCGGGCCGCTGCCCGACTGGCCCGGCTGGGCTGCGACGCCTATGCCTATGCCATGCTGGCTGCGGGCCGTATCGACCTCGTGGCCGAGAGCGGACTCAAGGTCTGGGACTGGTCAGCCCTGGTCCCCGTGATCGAGGCGGCCGGCGGCGAGGTCACCAACTGGCGCGGCGACTCCCCGGACGGCAGCGGTCAGATCCTGGCCGTGGGCGACGTCGGGATCCGGGATCAGGCGCTGGTCACGCTGAGACGGGCCAGCCTCTGATCAGGCCGCTTCGGTCGGCCGGGACGGGTTGACCGGTTCGGACGGGGCAGGCGTCAACACAGGTGACAGGTCCTCGACCGGCGAGACATAGGCACCCATGGCGTCGAACTCCTCAAGGAAGACCCGGCGCATGTCGTCGGCTTCCATGATGACTTCGTGTTTGGCTCCGGCGACCTCGACATAGCGGCCCCGTCCGAGTCGTTTGGCGGCCCATTTGTTGGTCTGTTTCCAGACGCGATCGTCCTCGGCCGCCTGAACCACAGCGACCGGAATACAGACGGCCTTCAAGGCCTTGGGCTTGAGCGAGCGCTCGCCGGCGTCGAGGGCAAATGCCAGCCAGCCCCAGGTCGGCCCGCCGACGGCGAGATGCGGACAGGCGTAAAGCTGTTGCCGCCACTGTTCGTAGCGGCTCTCGTCCGAGGTCAGGGCGTCCTTCTCGAAGGTGTGGTCAAACGGATCATCGACATTGTCCAGCACATAGTCCCCGGCCTTGCCGTGACGCAGGTTCCAGCGGACAGCCAGTTTGACCGACCACATCGACCGCTTGCCGGTGCGGATGCGCAGCATGGGGCTGGACAGGATGGCACCGGCGAACCGGCTCTCGCCGCCCTGCAGCGTCATAAGGTTCAGCGTGCCGCCCATGGAATGGCCGACCATGACCCAGGGCTTGGGTGCGCGCGTCTCCCAGGTGTCGAGCAGACGGGCGTAGTCGTCGAGAAACTCCTCGACCGCCCGGGCATGACCTTTCAGTCGGTCGGGCAGCAGGCGGGCTGAAAGGCCCTGGCCGCGCCAGTCATGGGCGAGGACACACCAGCCACGGGCGAGGAAATTGCCGATGACTTCAAAATATTTCTCGATCGGCTCGGTACGACCGGGGCTGACGATTACGGTGCCGCGCGGCTTGTCCGCCACCAGGGTGGAGGGTGTCCAGAAGGCGGCGCGCAGGCGCAGGCCGCCGGCACCCCGGAACCATTCGCCGACGCCGCCGGGAGGCGCGGACGCTCCGGGTACCCCCATCAGGGGCGCGTTTGCGGCATAGGCGGCGGCTCGGTTCACTCTGGCTTCCTGAATTTCAAGGTCATGCGGTCACTCTCACCGATCGCAGTGTATTTCGAACGGTCGAAGGTCGGGTTCGGCGGCGAACCGCGCGGTGCTGTCAATCCCATGGGAGGCAAGGTTTCGACGCCGAAGGGATGATCCTTGGTATCCCTTTCATTCGCATTGATTTCCGAGGCGGCAACAAAGGCGAAGCCGGCTTCTGCTGCCAGCTGTTTCACGAACGCCTCCTGCACGTAGCCGTTGGCGGCGGCCGGGTCCTGATCCTCTTCCGGGCCGAGTCTGTGCTGTTCGATGCCCAGAACGCCACCCGGACGCAAGGCGGCATAGGCGTCGGCAAAGGCCTTCTCGGCGATGCCTGCCGCCATCCAGGCGTGAATGTTGCGCATGAACAGGACCAGGTCGGCCGTGCCCGCAAGGGTCACAGGCCCCGAGGTCGGCCCGAACGACGAAAGCTCGATCTCGCCATAAAGGCGGCGGTCGTTGGTGAACCGCTGCTGGAAGGCGGCCATCAGCGCGACCTGGGACGGATCGGCGCCGGGGCCGGTCTGGAAGCCGGCGGCGACGTATTTGCCCGCGCCCTCGGCGAGGTAGGGGGCGAGGATCTCTGTCCACCAGCCGCTGCCGGGCCAGAATTCAACTACGGTCATGCGGGGTTGGAGGCCGAAGAAGCGCAGGGTCTCCATCGGATGTCGGGCGGCGTCGCGGACCTTGTCCTGGGCCCGCCAGGGACCCGCGACGGCCCATTCCAGCGATCCCTGGGGCGGGCCGTCGGGTGTGGGTGGCGGTTCAGCGGTTTTTTCCTTGCGACCGCAGGCCGCGAGACCGGTCAGCGTCAAGGCCGCGGCGCCGGAGAGTAACCCCCGGCGCGACAACGACAGCCGCCAATCCTGTCTCGAATTGCTCATCCAGTTCCCCTGGAGGCCGATACTGCACATTTCAGACCAGCCGACCGAGGGCTGGGCTTAACCGTGTTCCCGGGCCCGGTCAAAACGGATCAAAACAGGGTCGGACATCAGCCGGGCTTGCGGAATCGCAGGGTCATCCGGTCGCTTTCGCCAATGGCGTCATACGCGGCGCGTTCTGCCTCGGTCAGGGGCGTGGGCCGGTCGGTGGCATTGTTGGCACGCGGGGCGCTGGTGCGAACCGGCGGCAGGGTCCAGACGCCGAAGGGATGGTCATGATCATCCTTGGGATTGGCGTTCAACTCGCTGCGGGCATCGAGCACGAAGCCGGCAGCCTGGGCCGCGCGAATGATGTAGCTCTCCGGCATATAGCCGGTCGGGGCCGTGACATCAGGGTTGAGGCCGTCTTCGCTGCGATGCTGTTCGACGGCCATTACGCCGCCGGGCTTCAGGGCCTTGAAGAAGGACGCCAGAAAGGCATCGGTGCGGCCCGCACGGTGCCAGTTGTGGAAGGCCCGCGCGACCAGGACCATGTCGGCCGTGCCGTCGGCGATACCCATGCCGTCCTGCGGGCGATTGACGGCCACATAGGTTCCGCCCGTGGCTTCGGCATAGGGCTGCAGCATGGCGCTCCACCAACCGCCCGCACCCGGCTGGATTTCGACGATGGTCGAACCCGGGGTCAGGCCCCAGAAGGTCAGGGTCTCGAACGGATGGCGATAGACGTCGCGCGCCACATCAGCGGCGGGCCGGGCGGCGGAGCCGATCGCAGCCTGAAGCGCCGTGTCTTCCTGCAGTTCGGGCGGCGTCATGGCGGCACGACGTGCGGTGCGCTCGGCCGGTGTCTCGTCCAGCGTCGGCATGGCCGGCAAGGTCTGGGCTGAGCCAAGGGAAGGCAGGGCCAGCGCGGTCGTCATGACAAGGGCGAGCAGGCGCATCGGGTCTCTCCTGGAAAGAATTTCGACGAACCCTAGGGCCTCCATTGCGGGGGGCAAGCCATGACGGCTGACGGGCGACAGATTGGCGCGGAGGGCAGACCCTCTTGACGGTCTCAAAGCACTTCCCACATCGGGTACGAGGCCGCCGATTTCGGGGCTTCCAGACCGGACGGGGCCGATCAACGGGCCGACCGGACTGAACTCCCACCACCGGTCCGGGCATCAAACCGCGGGACCGGTTCAACCTTGCTGATCCCCAGGAGGATGACCCATGCGTACCTATGATTTCACCCCGCTGTACCGGTCCGCCGTCGGCTTCGACCGTCTGGCCGGACTGCTGGAAACCGCCGCCGCAACCCGTCAGGAAAACGGCTGGCCGCCCTACAATATCGAGACCACAGGCGAGAATGCCTATCGGATCGAGATCGCCGTCGCCGGCTTCCGGCCCGATGAACTGACCCTCGAGGTCAAGGAGAACCTGCTCACCGTCACCGGCCGCAAGACCGCCAATGACGATGCCGGTACCCGGCGGACCTACCTGCATCGGGGTCTGGCCGAGCGCGATTTCGAGCGCCGCTTCCAGCTGGCCGACTATGTGTTGGTGACGCGTGCCGACCTGGCCGATGGTCTGCTGTCGGTCGAGCTGGCCCGCGAACTGCCCGAGGCGCTCAAGCCGCGCCGTATCGAGATCGGCGTGCCCGCTCCGGCGAAGCCGTTGATCGAGACGGCGAAGCGCAAGGCGGCGTGATCAGGACGGGTCCAGCCTGAGGCCAGGAGCCTCCGCGAGGCCGGCGCAGCGGTCGACCGAGGCGGGGGCGGCGTTCGCGTCGCCCCTTTTTCGTGGTCGGTTCAGGCGGCCATCTCGGCCGATGTCAGGATCGCCTGTCGCTGCTCTGTGGTCAAAGCTTCAGGGTCAAACCGGGCTCCCGACACGTCTGCGCCGTCGAGCCGGGCTCCGTCGAAAATGGTGCCTTCCAGTCGGGCGAAGCGCAGAATGGCCTCAACGAGCGTGGCCGGCATGAAACGGTCCTTGCTGATCGCAAGAGCGCCAAGATTGGCACCGCGCAGATCAGCCCTGTTCAGCAGGGCCCCGTTCAGCCGCACCCCCCGAAGGTCCGCGCCGCGCAGATCGCAGCCACGCAGGTCTGCACCCTCCAGGCCGGCCCCCTGGAGGCTGGCACCCCTGAGATCCATGCCGGCGAAACAGGCGTGCCTGGCGCTCAGGCCCGGCAGCTTAAGGTCCTTCAGCCGGTCGCCCAGCGGACGCAGATCCTCGCCGTCGAACGTCGCAGGTTCACCGAATACGCCACCGCTTTCGGCCCAGGCGTTGGCGTCCAGCGCTCTTTCCGCCAGTTCCTCGGCGCGGGCCAGCGCCTCTTCACCCGGGCTGCGCAAGACACCGGTCAAATCGGCACCCTTGGTATCGGCAAGCTCGAGGGTCACGCCGGTCAGGATCGCCCCCGTCATACGGGCCCCCTGGAGATTGCAGCGGTCTACCGAGGCATTTTCCATCATGGCACCGGTCAGGATGGCCTCCTGGAGATTGGCCCGGCTCAGATTGGCTCCGCCCAGGGAACAGTCGGTGAAGTCCGCCTTCCTGGCGCTTATTCCGCCCAGCAGGCCGCCGTCCAAGGTCGCGCCCGTGAAGGTCGCGCCATTAGCAACGCCCTGTCGCGCCTCAGGCCTGACCGCCGGCAGAAGCCGGGTGGCGTGCGGTATGGCGATCGCGCCCTCCCGGAAATCGGCGCGGGTGAGGTCAGCGTTGGTCATAATGGCACCACGCAGGCTGGCCCCGCGCAGGTCAGCCCTCACCAGCTCGGCACCGGTGAAGTCGGCCCCCCTCAGATCGGCGCAGAACAGCACTGCACCGTTCATACAGGCCCCCGCCAGCCTGGCGTCTTCCAGCGAGCAGCCGCTGAAATCAGACTCGGCCAATCTGCGGCCCGACAGGTTCAGCCCGCTGAGATCCATGAATTTCAGCATGAGGCGGCGGCCGCCAGGACGACCGTCGGCCAGACGCTCATGTGCCGCGATGAGGACGTCCAGGTCACCCTGTGACAAACGCCGGCGAACCAGGTTCATGCGACAGGGTCCATGGTCTTGAGGACGCACGGCCCCTTCATGATTCCATCGCCCGGATCGGCCCGCCACGGAAGGTCAGGCCTGATACGGGCAGCCTCCCGTTCGCTCTGTTTGATGCGCCTTCCAGCGGCAGGGACAGCAGACTTCGACATCGCCCCGATATGGCACCCTGCGACTTAAGGAAGCGTTTGTGGGGAAGGGTGACGAGAGCCGGTGGTTGGATGGCTGGCCGACAGCCAGGCGAGGGCGAACACTGCCTCGGCTCTCTGCCTCCCGAACGGTCTGCGATCAACGGCCACCCGGCGAGATCAGGCCGTCAGCAGCCCCTGTGCCGCGAGCGCGTCCGCCAATTCGCCGGGACTGACCCAGACGCGGGTGTAGCCTGCCTCGCCCAGACGTTTCAGCTCGGTGGTAAGGTCAGCCTTGGCCGAGGCGGCGAACCGGGCATCGAAACCGACGCCGTCGGCGCTGACCCGGACCATCGGGCGGCCGGTCTCGACCCGGTGCAGATAGCCCTCATAGAGGACCGCCGCCTCCGCTGCGAGCAGGCCCGTCTCGACCTGGAGTCCGGCCTTCCTGAGGCGTTCCACGCCACGCCCGGCGGCAAACGGCGAGGGATCGACAGCGGCCACAACAACGCGGCTGACCCCTGCATCCATCAGGAAATGAGAACAGGAGGTGCGGCCCGAGGAGCGCGCACCGCAGGGCTCCATGGTCACATAGGCGGTCGCACCGCGTGCCCGCTCTCCGGCGGCGGGCGCAGCCTGTTCCTCGGCATGGGGACGGCCGCCGGCGGCGGTGGCAGCCTCGGCCACAACCTCGCCATCCTTGACGATGACACAGCCGACCGCCGGATTGGGCCAGGTCTGGCCCATCCGGTCCCGGGCCAGGGCGATCGCCCGGCCCATGAAGCGGATGTCGTCGGAGGCCTGCTGCGGCGTCATCATGCGTGGGCTCCGATCGACGGGAGCTCGGTCGCTCGTGCCGCGTCCAGATAGCGGGCCGCGACAGGCCTGAGCGAAGCGTCAAGATCGATCTCCAGCGGGTTTCCGGTGGGAATTTCGACGGCGACGATCCGGTCATCCGGGACGGCGAAGAGATGTTTGACGATGGCGCGCAAGGAGTTGCCGTGGGCGGCGATCAGCACGTCCTCGCCGGCCTTGAGCCGCGGGACGATCGCTTCATCCCAGTAAGGCAGGACGCGGTCGAGCGTGGTCTTGAGGCTTTCGGTGTCCGGGATGGCCTGCCCCGCATAGCGAGGGTCGCCGGCGAAATCCCACTCGCCGCCGGGTGCCAGCGGCGGGGGCGGAATGTCGTAGCTGCGTCGCCAGATCAGGACCTGGGCCTCGCCATGCGTCGCCGTCGTCTCGGCCTTGTTCAGGCCCGTCAGGCCGCCGTAGTGGCGCTCATTCAGGCGCCAGTCGTGGATGACCGGAACATCTCTCAGACCGGCGGAGTCGAGGGCCAGGGCCCCCGTGCGCGTCGCCCGCTTAAGCACCGAGGTGAACATGACCGAAGGCCGGAAGCCTGCTGCAGCGATCTGTTCGCCGGCGCGCCGGGCCTGGGCCTCGCCCTCAGCGGTGAGGTCAACGTCAACCCAGCCGGTGAACCGGTTGTCGAGATTCCATTGGCTCTGGCCATGGCGGAGCAGGATCAGGCGGGGCATTGAAATCTCCGGATTGTCCGTTCGGGGGGTAGGACCGGCGGCGGCGTGGGTCAAGACAAGGGTCAGGCGGTGCAGCCTCGCAGCCTTGCCGGACACAGCGCGTTGTTGTCCGCGTGACCCCCGGTGCCCTATAGCCAAGCTGTAACCCAGCCCCTCCCCCAAGGTTCCCGATGCAAAAGCCCCGCTCCGACCTGCGTCCCAACACGGCCGAGTATGAGACCACCCCGCTGGTCAAGGCCACGGGGTTCCGGGAATACGACGCGCGCTGGATCCTGGAGAAGGAGATCAATCTGCTGGGCATCCAGGCGCTCGGCCTGGGGCTGGCCACCTATGTGCATGAGATCGGCCAGCGTCCGCGGATCGTCGTCGGGCACGACTTCCGCTCATATTCGCTCAGCGTGAAACAGGCGCTGACACTCGGTCTGCTGGAAGGCGGGATGGAGGTGCTGGACATCGGCCTTGCCCTGTCGCCGACGGCCTATTTCGCCCAGTTCGCGCTCGATGCGCCGTGCGTGGCCATGGTCACGGCCAGCCACAATGAGAACGGCTGGACCGGGGTCAAGATGGGGGCCAATCCGCCCCTGACCTTCGGCCCCGACGAGATCGGACGGCTGAAGGACATCGTCCTGAACGGCGAGGGCGTGGCCCGTCCGGGCGGAGCCCTGACGCGGGTCGAGGGCTTCCGCGAGCGCTATCTGGAAGAGATCACGGCGAAGGTGAAGCTGAGCCGGCCGATCAAGGTCGTGGCGGCGTGCGGCAACGGCACCGCCGGGGCCTTTGCGCCGGAGGCCCTGCGCCGGATGGGAGCGGAGGTCATCGAGATGGATACCGACCTCGACTGGACCTTCCCCAAATACAATCCGAACCCGGAAGATCACGCGATGTTGATGCAGATGGCGGCCCGGGTGCGCGAGACGGGGGCTGAACTGGCCCTGGGCTTCGACGGCGACGGCGACCGCTGCGGCGTGGTCGATGACACGGGCGAGGAAATCTATGCCGACAAGATCGGCCTGATGCTGGGCCGCGACCTGTCGGCCCTGCACCCGAACGCCACCTTCGTGGTCGATGTGAAATCGACCGGCCTGTACAAGACCGATGCGGTGCTGAAGTCCAACGGGGCCGAGGTCGTCTACTGGAAGACGGGCCACAGCTATATCAAGCGCAAGACCGCCGAACTGGGGGCGCTCGCGGGGTTCGAGAAGTCGGGGCATTTCTTCTTCAATGCGCCGCTGGGCCGCGGCTATGATGACGGCATCGTCGCAGCCGGTGCCGTCCTCGCCATGCTGGACCGCAATCCCGGTAGAACGCTGTCACAGCTGAAGGCGGCCCTGCCCGACGCCTGGACCTCCATGACCATGTCGCCGCATTGCGACGACGAGCTGAAATACGGGGTGCTGGAGCGGATCGTGGCCGAATATCAGGCCCTGGCCGACGCCGGTGGCGCGATTCTGGGCCGCAAGATCGTCGAAACCATCACCGTCAATGGCGTCCGGGTACATCTGGAGGACGGATCATGGGTGCTGGTCCGGGCCTCCTCCAACAAGCCGGAGCTGGTGGTGGTGGTCGAGAGCATGCGCTCCGAGGCGGACATGCGCGCACTGTTCCGTGATGAGGTGAAGCCGAGGCTGGCGAAATACACCGAGATCGGGGCCTATAATCAGGAACTCTGAGCCTGACCGGAGACGGAGCGTGTCCAACGACGGCAAGCGGGTGGCGATCGTCGGCGGCGGGTTTTCCGGTGCCATGCTGGCCGCACGTCTGGCAGAACGGGGCGTCGCCTCCAGCCTGATCGAGCGGACCGGGACCTTCGGGCCGGGACTGGCCTATGACACGACGTTCGAAGGCAATGTGCTGAATGTCCGCTCGGGCCGGATGGGCGCGGTGCACGGACGGGCGGATGAATTCGTGCGCTGGCTCGAAACCAGCCACCCGGGCCACGCCGACCCCGAGGGCTTTGCGCCCCGTCGGCTGTTCGGCCTCTATTTGCAGGACCGGCTCGCGGCGGTGGAAGCGGCGCACCCCGGACGGATCGAGCGCGTGACCGGCGAGGCCGCTGCCGTCGACGGCACCCGGGTGCGGCTGGCAGCAGGTCGAACGGTCGAGGCCGGGGCCGTGGTTCTGGCTACGGGCAACCCGGTCCCGCGAGCCGCCGGGTCCGGCGCACGCATCATCAGCAACCCCTGGGCACAGGGGGCACTGGAGCCAATAGGGGCGCAGGAGGACGTCGTCCTGATCGGTGCGGGCCTGACCATGGTCGACATGGTCCTGTGGCTGGTGGCACGAGGCTGGACCGGACGGGCGACGGCCCTGTCACGACACGGGCTCAAGCCCCGGGCGCATGGGGTTATGGCTGATACGCCCCTGCCCCCGACCGGTGCCCTGACCGCGGGTGCCGCGTCACAGCGTCTGGCCGAGGCCCGTCGACTGGCGCGGGACGGGGACTGGCGCGGAATGATGGAGGGGCTGCGGCCGATCACTCATGACCTCTGGGCCGGGGCGGATGCGGCCACACGCGCGCGTTGGCTGCGCCATTTGCGGCCCTGGTGGGATGTGCACCGTCACCGTATCGCCGCTCCGGTCGCGGCGGCCCTGGCCGCGCTGGAGGCCCGGGGCCGGTTGCGGATCGTCGCAGGCCGGATCCGACGGATCGGGACACGGGCAGAAGGCGTGACGGTAGACTGGATTCCCCGGGGTGGCGCGGACCAGCAAACACTGGGCGGGGGCTGGCTGATCGACTGCTCCGGCCCGGCCCATGACCCCGCAGCCGACCTCCTGTTGGGGCCGCTGATCACCGCCGGTCGGGCGCGGCTCGACCCGCTGAAACTGGGGCTGGACCTCGATGAGGACGGGCGGGTGCGGGGCGCCGACGGCAGGCCCGATCCACAGCTGTTCGTGCTGGGCCCGCCCGCGCGGGCGGCCTTCTGGGAGACCATCGCCGTGCCGGACATCCGGCAACGGATCGAGGTGCTGGTTGACCGCCTGTCGGATCTTCAGGCCAGCGCCAGCAGATAGATCAGGCCGAGCGCCAGCCCCAGCAGCGCCAGCAGGGACAGGATTACCACCGAGGCGATGCGGACGCCGGACCGGGCCACAGCCCGTGCATCGGTGCTGAGCCCGAGGGCGGCCATCGACAGGATGGTCAGAACCTTGGCCGAGTCGGCCAGGGCGGGCAGAAAGACGGGGGGGATCAGGTTCATCGAACGGGCGACCATCAACAGCAGGAAGCCGATGATGAACCATGGGACCAGCTGCTGGATGGCCAGGCCACGCACCGGCGACGTCCGTTCCAGGCTGCTGTCGCGGCCACGGCGGCGAAGGGCGGTGACGATCGCCAGACACAGGCAGACCGGCCCCAGCATCAGCACCCGTACCAGCTTGATCAGGGTTCCGGCCTGGTTGGCCACGGCCCCTACGGGCAGTGTCGCCGCAACCACCTGGGGCACGGCATAGACTGTCAGTCCGGCGAGCACGCCGTAACGGATGTCCGTGAGCTGCAGGGCCGCACCGAGCAGCGGCAAAAGAAGCACCACCGCAATCCCGAGTACGGCCGTGAAGGCAATGGCCGCCGAGACGTCCTCGGCCTCGGCGTCGATCACGGGGGCGACGGCGGCGATTGCGGAGTTGCCGCAGATGGCATTGCCGCAGGCGATCAGGACAGCCATCCGGTGCGGCAGGCGAAGCAGACGGCCGATGCCGTAGCTGACGAGCAGGGCGAGGACGACGACCACCGCCGTGCCCGCCAGCAGGCCGGGACCGATGGCGATCACGGTCGCGGCGCTGACCGAGGCACCGAGCAGCACCACAGCCATCTCCAGCAGGCTGCGGGCGCTGAACTCGATGCCGGGAAGGATCGCGGCCGGGGGCGTCCAGACGCTGCGGATCGCGGCGCCGATCAGGATGGACAGTACGATGGCGTCAATCCACCCCCGCCCGAACAGCCGGACCTCCAGCGCCTGGACAGCCACCGCCACCAGGGCGACCGCGACACAGGCGATCAGGCCGGGAATCAGGGCGGGGATCAGGGCGAGAACGCCGGGACGGCGGGCGGGAATCATGGAGGCAGACTGCGCCGGTCCGGGGAGGGGTTCCATCGGAGAGTTGAGGGCCCCTACCCCGCCGCCTTCACCGCCGCAGCCACATCGGCCACCACCGACTTGACCAGTTTGGCATCGTCGCCCTCGGCCATGACACGGATCAGCTTTTCCGTGCCCGACGGGCGCACCAGCAGCCGGCCCACGCCCGCGAGCCGCGCCTCGGCGTCGGCGATGGCGGCCTTGACCCCGGCAGTCTCCAGCGGCTTGCCGGAGGTGTATCGGACATTTTCCAGCTTCTGCGGCACGGTTTCGAACTGGCGGGCGAGCTCGCTCATTGGTTTGCCGCTCTCGACCAGAACGGCCAGCACCTGCAGGGCCGACATCAGGCCGTCACCGGTGGTGGCGTGGTCGTGCAGGATGATGTGACCGGACTGTTCGCCACCGAGGTTGAAGCCACCCTCACGCATCCGTTCCATGACGTAGCGGTCGCCGACCTTTGTCCGCTCCAGCGACAGGTCATGGCTGTTCAACAGCCGCTCGAGCCCGAGGTTGGACATGACGGTTGCGACAACGCCGCCACCCTTGAGCATGCCACGTTTGGCCCAGTCCAGGGCGACCAGGGCCATGATCTGGTCACCGTCGACGACCTGGCCCTTCTCGTCACAGATGATGACCCGGTCGGCGTCGCCGTCGAGGGCGATACCGATGTCGGCGCGATAGCGTTTGACCGCCTCGGCCAGGGTTTCGGGATGGGTCGAGCCGCAGTCGGCGTTGATATTCAGGCCGTTGGGCTCGACGCCCACGGCGCAGACCTCGGCCCCCAGCTCATAGAGGGTGGTCGGGGCGACCCGGTATCCCGCGCCGTTGGCGCAGTCGATTGCCACGCGCAGGCCCTGGAGGCTGAGCCCCTTGGGGAAGCTGGCCTTGGCGATCTCGACATAGCGGGCCTGGGAATCGTCGATGCGCTTGACCCGGCCAAGCGCATCGGGCGGAGCCAGATCGGCGTCAAGCGCCTGATCCATCATCGATTCGATCTTCAGCTCGACGGTGTCCGAAAGCTTGTAGCCGTCGGGGCCAAACAGCTTGATGCCGTTGTCGAGGAAGGAGTTGTGCGAGGCCGAGATCATCACCCCGATGTCGGCGCGCATCGACCGGGTCATCATGGCCACGCCGGGGGTCGGCAGGGGACCGAAGGTGCGCACGTCCATACCCGCCGAGGTAAAGCCCGCAACCAGCGCCGGCTCGATCATATAGCCGGACAGGCGGGTGTCCTTGCCGATGACCGCCAGATGGCGGCGACTGTCCGCGGACATGAACAGGCGACCGGCCGCAAGACCGACCCGCAGGGCCACTTCCGGCGTCATCGGATGAGTGTTGGCGCGGCCACGAATGCCGTCCGTACCGAAATAGCGTCTCTCGCCCAAAGCGTCGTCTTCCTTGCGTGGTGCGGCGCAGAAATCTTGCGAAACCGCATTTTAGGTGCAATCCGGGCCGCCCGTCCCCTAAACCGGTGCCTGACAGCCAGGGTCGGCTTAGACCGTTACCCGTCCGTGCGCAAAGCGCGGGAATCCAGATTTTTCGAGGGCATTTTCCATGTGCGGCATCATCGGCGTGACCGGGACGGGCCCGGCGGTTCCCCGTCTGATCGACAGCCTGAAGCGGCTGGAGTACCGGGGCTATGATTCCGCCGGCGTTGCAGTGCTGGTGGACGGGCGCATTGAGCGCCGTCGGGCCAAGGGCAAGATCCGGGAACTGGAGGCGGTCCTGCTGGCAGAGCCGCTGGCTGCCACGATCGGCATCGGTCACACCCGCTGGGCCACCCATGGTGCCCCGACCACCGCCAATGCCCATCCGCACAAGGCGGGGCGTGTTGTGCTGGTCCATAACGGCATCATCGAGAATTTCGCCGAGCTGAAGGCCGAACTGATGGCCGAGGGCCACATCTTCGAAAGCCAGACCGACACCGAGGTGGTGGCCCATGCGCTGGATCGGGCGCTGGAAACGGCCAATGACCCCTTGGTGGCCTTCAAGAGCGTGCTGGACCGGCTGACCGGGGCCTATGCCCTGGCGGTGCTGATCGAGGGCGAGGAGGGTCTGATCCTCGGTGCCCGGCGCGGTAGTCCGCTGGTCGTCGGCTGGGGCGAGGGCGAGATGTATCTGGGCTCGGACGCGCTGGCGGTCGGACCCTTCACGACGCAAATCTCCTATCTTGAAGAAGGCGACTACGTTGCAATCGACCGCGGGGGTGCCCGCATGTTCGACGCTCACGGCACCGCGGTCGAACGCCCGATCGTTCAGGTCTCGGCCTCTTCGGCCATGGTCGAGAAGGGCGAGTACCGGCATTTCATGGAAAAGGAGATCCATGAGCAGCCCGACAGCGTCCAGCGGACCCTGTCGCACTACCTCGACTTCGTGAACGGCAAGGCCAAGACCGATTCCGCAGACTTCGCCGCCATCGACCGGCTGCAGATCATCGCATGCGGGACCGCCTTCTACGCCGGCCAGATCGGGCGCTATGCGTTCGAGAAACTGGCCAACCTGCCCTGCGACGTCGAGATCGCGTCCGAGTTCCGCTATCGCCAGCCGGCCCTGACGCCGGGCACCCTGGCCGTCGCGGTCAGCCAGTCGGGCGAGACCGCAGACACCCTGGCCAGCCTGTCGTGGTGCAAGGCCAAGGGGCTGCGCACCGCCGCCCTGGTCAATGTCCATTCATCGTCCATGGCGCGCGAGGCCGAGACCCTGTGGCCGACCCATGCAGGACCGGAGATCGGCGTCGCCTCGACCAAGGCCTTCACGGCCCAGGTCGCCGCCCTGCTGGCCCTGGCCGTCGCGGCAGGCGTGCAACGCGGGGTGATCGACGCCGTACGCGAGGCCGAGCTCGTCAAGGCCCTGTTCGAGTCGCCGCGCCTGATTGCAGAGGCGATGGGGATGGAGGACGCGCTGAAGGCGGTCGCACACGACCTTTCCAAGGCTACCGATGTCCTGTTCCTCGGCCGGGGCGCGATGTTCCCGCTGGCCATGGAGGGGGCGCTGAAGCTGAAGGAGATCAGCTACATCCATGCCGAGGGCTATGCCGCCGGCGAGCTGAAGCACGGGCCGATCGCCCTGGTCGATGAATACACCCCCATCGTTGCCCTGGCCCCGCTCGACGAGGTGTTTGAAAAGACCGCCTCCAATCTGCAGGAAGTGGCCGCACGCGGTGGACCGGTCATCATGATCGCGCCGAAGTCCGCCCCCGATCCGCACGGTGCCGGTATCCGCCGTGTGGATGCACCCGAGTGCCATTCCCTGATTGCGCCGCTGGTCTACGCCATTCCGGTACAACTGCTCGCCTATTTCACGGCGGTGCAAAAGGGCACGGATGTCGACCAGCCGCGCAATCTGGCCAAGTCGGTGACTGTGGAGTGATCGCATCCGTGCCCGGATGCGTTACGCTGCCTCGCCTCGCTGTTCAGGATATCGAATGACCACTTCCACCCGCCGCCTCCGCAAGGCCGTTCTGCCGGTCGCCGGTCTGGGCACACGCGTCCTGCCCGGCACCAAGACCACGCCCAAGGAGCTGCTGAACGTCGTCGACCGGCCGATCCTCAGCTATATCGTCGAGGAAGCCCGTGAGGCCGGGATCGAGCATATCGTCTTCGTGACCGGGCGCTCCAAGGGCGCCATCGAGGACTATTTCGATCACCAGATCGAGCTGGAAGCCCAGCTGCTGGCCAAGGGCAAGACCGATATCCTGGAGATGATGAACGCCGAACTGGCCAGCGCCGGCGAGATGAGCTTCACCCGGCAGATGCAGCCTCTCGGCCTCGGCCACGCCGTCTGGTGCGCCCGTGACATTATCGGCGACGAGCCGTTCGCCGTCCTGCTGCCCGATGTGATCGTGGATTCCCGGCCGGGTGCCCTGAAACAGCTGGCAGATGTTTATGCCCGGGTGGGCGGCAACGTCATCGGCGTCGAGGCAGTGCCGGAGAGCGAGACCCACAAATACGGCATCGTCGATCCGGTGAACCGGGACGGCCGCCACATCCGCATGCGGGGGATGGTCGAAAAGCCGCCGCAGGGCGAGGCACCGTCCAACCTTTCAATCTCGGGCCGCTATATCCTGCAGCCGGAAATCTTCGGCATTCTGGAGAACCAGCCGCGCGGCGCGGGCGGTGAAATCCAGCT
>Ga0247836_1001885_pt1 | contig 32043 bp, 26 predicted proteins | sample LaCruzMarch2015__4_FD_187116 | JGI IMG/M metagenome (GOLD analysis project Ga0247836, IMG submission 187116) | Freshwater microbial communities from meromictic Lake La Cruz, Castile-La Mancha, Spain - LaCruzMarch2015_14m | ecosystem: Environmental > Aquatic > Freshwater > Lake | place: Spain... | reverse complement strand
GCGGCGGATCGGGTGTTCGGCGGGTCAGTCGCTGGGGAGAAACACCCAGAGTGCCGGTCGCCCGCAGTTGCAGTGAACGGCCCGTCCCAGCAGACCGAGCCCCGCCGCGCTGAGATAGACGCTCGTCCGAGCCGCATCCCAGGAACCGTGCAGGCCCAGCGAGTGCGGGCCCCGCAGTCGCTGCGAGACGCTCGGCACCGGATGAAAGATCGCCTCGACCAGCGGCGGCCGGTCACGCTCGCGGTCCTGAAGATCGTCGAGCGCGGCGATCGCCCGTTCCATGCTGCCGCGGGGACAGCCCGACTCCAGCACCCGTTCATCCACCTCTGCAACGCCACGACGGCTCGGCGTGGGGAGGCTGAGCAGTCCGAGGAACGACCAGAGCGTGAACCAGAGACTGAAGTCAACCGTGCCCGCGGCGGTTCCCAGCCGATCGTGGCCGACCAGCCAGGCGGCCAGCGCGATACCCACGGTCGTGAATCCCAGTGCCAGCAGACGGCCCCGCAGCCAGCTTCCTGAACCGACTGCCATGCTCCGCCGCCGCATGGCCGCCGCCAACGCATCAGGCTCGAGAACCTGACGCCAGTGCATCGGCAGTAGATGGAACGCGGGCTCGAACACGCCCACGATGCCGCCGGTGAAGCCCTCGTCGCGGCTCTCGGCGACGAAGGTCGCGATGGCGTCGTCATCGCCGGTGGATCGCTCGGCGCTGGGCGTCACGTCGAGCGGCGCGGTCGCCGAGGCGAGGAGCACGCGGCCACGGAGCAAGACGAACATCAGGGCTCCCCCGGCGAACACCACGCCCGGCATTCCGCCCAGCCGGCCCGCGGCGAGGATCACAACTGCCGCAACGAACAGCACGGTTGCATGCACAGCGATCCCACGGGCCAGCCCCGCCAGATACTCAGAGAGTGGCGGATGCGACCGCTGAAACCGACGGGGGAGCAGATAGCCGCCACAGATGTCCAGCGGCAACTGCACCGCGGCGTAGGCGAGCACGAACGTGAACAGGCCGAGGATTTGCGCCGAGAGCGGCGCGTCGGCCGCTGGCAACAGCCGCCCACTGAGCTGGAAGAAGAGCCCGGCAGCGCTGAGCACCACCATCATGCCGACCCCGGAGATGCCCAGCCACAGCCGTGCCCGGCCATAGCCCGGCAGCATGTCGGCGAAACCCGTCTGCTCAGCCGGCTTTGCCGACTTCGCCCGCTGCATCGCCTCGGCGGTCTTGCGGATGCCCCGCAACATGCCACCGAAGACGATCTCGTGCAGCGGAACAACGGCATACCAGTAGAGGATTCCGATCAGCCCCCGCGGCCTGTAGAGCGCCGTCATTTTGAGTTCGGTCGGGAATGCCGCCTCGCCGTCAGCCGGCACGATCTCAAACTCGAGCTTCGCCTCACCGGGGAGTTTCATCTCGGCACGGAGCGAGAGCGAACGATCACGATCGATGCCGACCACCCGCCAGAAGTCGAGTGTCTCGCCGAACTCGACGTTTTCCGGATGCCGCCTGCCACGGCGCAGCCCAGGGCCACCGACGAGCGTGTCCATCCAGCCCCGCAGCTGCCAGAGCATGTCGCCGGCATACCAGCCATTGCCCCCACCGATCCGACAGACAGCGGCGAAAACGCTCGCCGGATCGGCGTCGATCTCCACCGATCGTCGGTCGGAGAAGACGGTGCCGCCGGCCCAGGGCGGGTCGCCGGGAATCGGGCCGGCCACGCTCCACCGCGTCTCAACTGCCCGGGCCTCGATCTTTCGCAGCGCCCGTTGGATCGCCTCACGGGCACCGATCGCAGCGTGTGGCATGAGCTGCTGGGCATCGTCGTGGGTCACGACCACCCGGTTTCGCAGCCCCTCGGCCAGCGGCCGCGCGATGCGATACGACACGGGTGTGACGAGGTTGATCCACAGCGAGCTCAGCCGCGGCGTGAGCACCGGCAACGGCACGATGAGCCGCGGCGGCAGGTGCAATTCCTCGGCCATGATCCGCATCAGTTGCTGGTAGGGCAGCACGTCCGGACCGCCAATCTCGAGCGGACGGCCGGCGGTCTCGGGCACTTCGAGGCAGCGAACCAGCCAGTGAAGGACGTCTGCAATCGCGATCGGCTGGCATTCGGTTTTGACCCAACGGGGCGTGACCATCACGGGCAGCCGTTCGACGAGGTAGCGGAGAATCTCGAACGAGGCAGACCCGGCGCCGATGATCATCGCGGCGCGGAAGGTGGTCACCGGCACGCCTGTTGCGGCGAGTTCACCTTCGACATCCCGCCGCGAGCGGAGGTGGGTGCTCAGGTCGGGGCCCATCTCGCCGAGGCCGCCGAGGTAGATGATCCGCGGCATGCCCGCCCGAGCCGCGGCCCGGGCGAAGCTGCCCGCTAAAGTTCGGTCGCGGGCGGCGTATTCCCCGCCGGTCGCCTCCATCGAGTGAACGAGGTAGTAGGCCGCCGAGCAGTCGGCCATCTGCTCGAAGAGTGTGTCTTCGTCGGAGACATCACCGGCGACGATTTCGACGCCGGCGTGCGATCGCCAAGGCCGCTGGTCGAGCTTGCGTGGCGCACGAACAAGGCAGCGAACCCGGTAGCCTGCCTCCAAGAGTGCAGGCACGAGCCTGCCGCCGACGTATCCTGTCGCCCCGGTCGTAAGAATGGTCTGCGGTCGGGGCGGTTGGCTCATGGATGCGATCTGACGGTCTTCCACGCTGGTCATTGGTCAAGGAATCCGTATAGTTGTAGGCTTGAGGGCGTTCCGAAGGAGGAAATGGCCCACGGCACGAGACTTCCCGATCGTGCGTGTGGGATCATTTCTAAGAATCCTTTTATGAGCGTCTTCGGAGCGTTTCCGAAGCGTTTCATGTTCGCTTCAGACCTGCCTGAACCCCAACCTCAACAGCCGCAACAACACAGGAAAAGGAACCGTACGCCATGGGCCATGACAACAATGCCAACCAGCTCGATTGGTCCGATCTTGCGATTGGGCTCTACGACCGCCTCACCGGCCGCAAGGCTGAGATCACGTATGAGTTCGACAACATGCACATCAAGATCCCCAGCGGCACGGGCCCCTCGGTGTCCTATGCTGAATGGGTGCTCCACGGCACGATGAAAATCCGTACCCGCGACATGGGAGCATGACAGCGTTGCGGCGGGGCATCCCGACGCCGCAGATTCTGGAATGGAAAACGCTTGGACACGTCAGGCAGTACCTCAAAACCGACCCACCAGCTTGTCTTTGAAGGCCAGCTGACCGGGAGTGTCGACGGACGGCCGATCACGATTACGGCCGACACCGCAGGCATCGTCCTCTCGGTCGATTCGGTTGGAACGGCGTGGCGGCTCAGGCGTCAGTTTCCGGCTCTTGCAGGCGTACTCTCGATGCTTGATCACGGTCAGGTGCCGGTGCGGCTGCGGGTCGGTTCGCTCGGCGAATTTCCGGTGCTCCCGATGCTTCGTCGTCTGCCCGGCTGGCTGTCGGGCTGGCTCATGCGTTAGCCGCAGGGGAGGCGTGTATGGGAGATCTCATACAAGCCCGGAGCGCAAGCGATGGGGTTCCCTGTTCCCCGCTGATCCCCGGGGCGAACCGATTCGGAACATTCACCCGGTAGTTGGACAGGGCACGCAGTGCCGGTAATCAGGAGCGACTTCCTGATTACTCTCTTGGGGGGGGGCGCTGCTGTTAAATCCGACCCGATGCCTATTTCCTAACATTCTTTGGTGGCAGTTTATTCCGATCGAGGGGGTTATCCCGGTTGAGCAGCATGTGCTGACGGCGGGCCTGCCCACTTGAGATCTTGACCATGTGCATGGACTGGAACCTGGCGAGAGGATGTGATCCTCGCCAGCCAACTCGGGGTCTCCGCGACCAGATCGGCTGGCGTACGGCGTGGGGCATAGGACTGGCCCTCTCTTTCACGCTGGTCGGAATCTGCTCGCCCGCGGCCGCGGCGACCTTCGCCTCCCTGCTGGAGGAGGCGGAAGAGCAGGAATTCGAGCCGACGCCACGAGTCGATTTCGACCCGACCGCCGCCCTGGCACAGATCGGCGATCCGGCCGTAGAGACCGTCGACGAGCAAACCTTCGGTGCGGCGGCCGGCAGCGGACGCACCGTCAGCCCAGACGACAACTCGTTTGCGCGGCAATTGGGACAGCGGTTCGCCAACGTCCAGGATCCTGCCATTGAGACGGTCGACGAGCAGACCGGCGGTGAGAATGACCACTCGGGCGAAAGGCATTGGTACGACAAGATCAACATTCGCGGCTACACGCAGATGCGGATCAATAGCACGCTCTGGTACGACGAGGATCAGGCCGGCCCCTACCATCCCAACGACAAGTCGGTCGGGCCAAACAACAACTTCTTCCTGCGTCGCGTCCGACTCATCTTCTCCGGTGATATCAGCGACCGGCTCTACATCTATATCCAGCCCGACTTCGCCTCCAGCCTCTCTGGTGTCAGCGATCCGGGGGCGATCAACTACGCCCAGCTCCGCGACTGCTATGCCGATTGCTACATCACGACCGACAAGGTGCACCGTGTCCGCGTCGGGCAGTCGAAGGTGCCGTATGGCTGGGACAACATGCAGTCAAGCTCCAATCGACTTCCGATGGATCGTGCCGACTTCATCAATGCCACCAAGAGTGAACGTGGCCTCGGCATCTTCTACTACTGGACACCGGAGTATCACCAGGAACTCTACAAGTATGTGCTCGACGAGGGGCTGAAGGGCTCGGGCAACTACGGCGTGTTCGGTGTTGGCTGCTACAACGGCCAGGGCAACTCCACGCTCGATCAAAACAACAACATGCACTTCGTCATGCGTCTCAACGCCCCCTACCAGTTCGACAACGAGCAGGTCGTGGAGGCGGGCGTGCAGGCCTACACGGGCAACTACGTGCCAACGCTGGCCGACATTAAAATCGGTGGCAACACCTACAAGCCGGTGGTCGTCTCACCGTCCAACGGCGTGCTCGACCAGCGGATTGCGGCCACCTTCGTCTACTATCCGCAGCGGCTGGGCGTGACCGCCGAATGGAACGTCGGCCTGGGGCCGCAGCTCTCCAGTCTGAACAATGTCTCGAAAGCCAATCCGCCGACGATTTCGAGCCAGCCGCTTTCCGGCGGCTACGTGCTCGTGAACTACAAGGCCGACACCGAAGACTATGGCCGGCTCTTCCCCTATTTCCGCTGGCAGACCGGTCGCGGTGGCTACATCTGGGAGAGAAACACGCCGAACACCTATCTCGGAGAGTTTGACTTGGGACTCGAATGGCAGATCACGCCGCAGATGGAACTGACCTGCGAATATGACTGGGTCAACCGGACAAACACCTCCGGCAAGGCCCCGATCCGGCCCGACGGTCAGTTTGCACAGTTTCAGGGCGACCTCCTGCGATTCCAGTTTCAGTTCAACTATTGAGCCGGATGGCGGCTCGCTCCAGCATGCGGATGACGTCCGCATGTGGCGGGGCACTGCCCTCCGTGCCAATGATGGGTGAAGCACCAGATGAAAATCACATTCATGCAGTCCGGTGGCTTTGCCGGCATCATCAAGGGCTGCTCGTTCGACGCCGCCGACCTCGCTCCCGACGAACGCCAGGAACTGGAGTCGTTGGTCGCTGCGAGCGGACTGACGGAATCGTTTGAGCGTTCCTCGGAGACGGGCCGTGACCTGCGTCGGTACGACATCTCGATTGAGCGGGACACAGTCGTTCAGCGCATCTGCTGCGATGAACGGAGCCTCCCGGAGGCCGTCCGGCCGCTCGTGGGATTCCTGCTCGTGCGGGCCTGCCCCGGCACACGGGAATGATCTGCCTGAGAGCATATGCCGCCCCCGCCCGCGGTTTTGTGTGAACGCTCCCATAAAAGCCCCTGGCGTAAGCCGGGGGATCGGATGCCACCTGTGACGTCGCGTCGATCGTCGTGCCGACCCCATCGCTGACGCTCCGGGCTTGTATGACGGTTTTCATACAAGCCGGGGGATCGGGCGGACGAAGAATCCCATCGCTTACGCTCCGGGCTTGTATGACCGCACCCATACAAGCCCCCGGCGTGAGCCGGGGGATCGGGGGCAGGGCACGCCCTTTCGCCGCTCAACATGCTTCCGACGCCAAGGCTTTTCTCACGAACACCGGTGAGGCGATCGCGGCCTCCGACAAGAGCGTGTAGTTGCTCGACACAGCGTGAATCCGCCGCGCCAGATCGGCGTCGAAGCAGCGGAGCACGACACGCAGCGTCTGGTTGCCTCGGCACTGGTCGTTGACCGCCTGGGCAGTCAGGCCGATCTCCAGGTTGAGCGCGTCGTTGGCGGTGCAGGCGATCAGGGCCCGCGCCCGGGCGATGCCGGCGCGGCCGAGCACCACGGGCCGCGTCGCGTCGCCCACGATGATCGGGCAGCGCAGGTGAAGTTCGCGGTGGGCGTCGTCGGAGGCGGCCGGATCCACGACCACCACTGGAATTCCGCGGACACGCAGTCCGCGGGCCACGGCCACACCCACGTGCCCGAGCCCGCAAACAACGACATGGCCGGTCGTAAGGCGGGCATGAAACTCATTGCGAAACTGGTCGGCCGTTCCTGAGACGATGAACAGGGTAAGCAGAGACGCGATGATGGCGATGAGGACGATGCCACTGAACATCAGCACGATCCCAAACACCTTCACCCATGCCGGGGCGAATTGCAGGTTGAAATCACCGAATCCCACTGTTGTGACCACCGACGTAGCGAAGTAGGCGGCGTCGATCCACTCGAGATTCAGCGTGTGCCGGAAGACCACGATCGCCCCGAGGTACAGCCCAAGCAGGAGCAGGGGTAGGACGACGAACGCGAGGCGGATCGGCCGCCGGGGCAAGGAGAGCTGACCGACACACCGCACGCTCCGTCCTCGCGTCGCCGGAGCCGATAAGGCGGCCTCAACGAATGCGTCAGCCGCGAGCACGGCCGGAGCGATCCCCGCGGCGATACCGAAATCAGCCTCGAATCGGGGGGCCAGGTCGGGATCGGAATGACGCATCACCACCGGCACTGCGGGGGAATCGCCGCGAATCTCAAGTGCCGCCTCGAGATTGGCGACATCGTCAGCCGTCGCAAGGATCACAGACTGCGCACCGGCGACGTCTGCCTCGGCCCGCACCGCAGCAAAGCGGAAGTCACCGGTGACAATGCGGGCCCCGCTTGCCACGGCCCGCTCGAGCCGGTCGGCGTTTGTATGGGCGTTAGAAATCACGGTCACTGCGGCACCGGCGGCCCGCAGGGATTGCACGACATTGAGCCCTAGCCGGCCGAGGCCGCAGACGACGACGTGACGCATGTCGGGAGTATAGTCCGCGGCGAAAGGGATCGCATTCCGCTCCGAACACGATCATTCGGGAGAGGCCGACCCCATCGCTGACGCTCCGGGCTTGTATGCACGCTCCTATAGAAGCCCCCGGCGTGAGCCGGGGGATCGGATGCCACCTGTGACGTTGCGTCGATCGTCACGCCGACCCCATCGCTGACGCTCCGGGCTTGTATGACCGCTCCTATAGAAGCCCCCGGCGTAAGCCGGGGGATCGGATGCCACCTGTGACGTTGCGTCGATCGTCACGCCGACCCCATCGCTCACGCTCCGGGCTTGTATGACCGCTCCTATAGAAGCCCCCGGCGTGAGCCGGGGGATCGGATGCCACCTGTGACGTTGCGTCGATCGTCACGCCGACCCCATCGCTCACGCTCCGGGCTTGTATGACCGCTCCCGCAAGCAAAACTAGGCCGGCAGATCGTCCCACATCGGGCACCACAGCGGCAGCCGTGGAAAGAGCTGCATGGCAAGTTTCTCGGCCACCTGGGTCGATGCCTGCAGCCGACCTGCTGCCGCGGCCTCGATCGGATCAGACTGGCCCAGCAGCAGCCTGGCCAACTCCTCGTCTGAAAGCTTGAGGTAGCTGCGGCCTGATCTTCCGACGTGCACGGTCGCGTTGCCATCGGCCACGATGATCGAACCCCGGAAGCCGGGGGCATCAAGACCGAGCTCGACTGTCTCACGAATGCCGGCTGCCACGACACGGGCCGCCACGGCCGGCGCCGCCGCCGTGAGCACATCGAGAGGCTTGAAGACCTTTGCGACGATCATCCGGTCATTGGCCGATACGAGACTGTCGCCGCCGGCCACGGCCTGGTGGAGGGGATCGGAGGCGCTCGACTCGTAGGTGATCTCTTGCCGGTCGTTTTCAATCGCCTCAGCGCAGACGCGAGACAACAGCTCGCGTTCGACTCCCGGAAACTCCGGGTCGGCGAAGAGTTCGAGCACGCGATTACCCGACTGAACGCAGTAGCCGACGATCCGTGCCGTGGTTTCGTGGAGGTCGTAGCGGTCCTGGCCAACGAGCGCAACAATGATCGAATCAAACGCGGCCCGGCTTACCAGCCAGCGGGAATAGGCCTCGCTACGATCGAGTGGCCCCACAAAACGGGCAGCATTCTGCGTGAAGATTCGCAGCACTGCGGGGAGTTCGACATGACGCCATTGCCGCATGGTGATCGGCTCACCTTCCCGCTTGGGTGCCTCCAGCAGTCGGGAAAGAATGGCGGTCGGACGGCCCGGCGTGGCGCAGTCGCGGCCGAGCACGCTCCAGCCGAGTTCGTGGAAGGAGGGGGCAATCCGCGTGCGGGCAAGCGCGACCGCCGCACCAAACTGCCGCATCCGTTCTTCGGCGGCGCGAACCAGTCGCTGGCCGTGACCGGCGCCGCGGCACTCCGGCAACACTGCGACGCGGTCGAGCACCGCCGCCTGCACCGTACCCCCGCCGACCTGCACGCTTCGCGGCACGATCTCGACGTGGCCGACGATGCGGCCGGCCAGCCGGGCGACGAGCCGATTGGCCGAATCATGATCGGGGTGGTCGACGGCCGCATGAAACTCAGCCTTGGAGGGAGGGGAGGGGAGGCCGGAGAGGAGTTGTAGGATTTCGGCCTGATCTCCCGCGCGGGCGGGGGCCACATGGCACTCCTCCAGCATCCAGGCGGGTGGCTTACGGCGTGAGACCGGCTGGTGGGGCACGTGTTGGACGGCAGGACGCTTGGTCAGGGGCCGGCGGCTCACGACCGTGCCTGCTGGTCGGATCTCGACAGCATGCACTGTCCTTGAATCGAGAGCAGTTTCTTTTGCAGTGTCTCGCACCTGCTCGCGGGCGTGGTGCTGTCCGGCTGCCGTTGTGCCGGCACGTATCCTCAGCCTGGGCTTCGTCTTCGGACGGCGTGAGGCGACCGATGTCGATCGCACGGCAACGCGGGAGGACTGCCGGGGCGTGGCCCGCGAAGGAACCGCGCGGGACAGAAAGCCAGCCGCGCGAATGAAACCAAACCGACGGGACGTTCCAAACCGACAGGACGTTCTGCGAACAGACATCGTGCCTCCTCTCCCTGGGGCGCCACAAGAACCAATCCGTTGCCACTAAGATATGCGGCGATTCATTCAGATTCCAGTAGCAAGAACGATTTGAGCGCGTTTTCTGGAAAAAAACACCAAGGATATTCCCGCGATCGCAACACGGTGCGGGCCCGCATCGCGGTGGCCAACGGTCCGATGCGGCCGAGTATCCTGCCGCGCAATGCCTGCGTATGGAAAGCCAGGCGGTCGTTCGCGGCACGAATCTCTCGGCAGCGACGCTTCGCGAGTGTCGGTGTCGGGTGCGTGTCGATCCAACGCTGTTTATGAAGCATGAGTTCGCGAACATCCTCGGGCTGCGTAGCATTCGGCACGAGATGGCGTTCGGGATGAAACTCCAGATCCCGGATCATGCGGTGCATGGCGGCCAGTTCGGCGGCCGGATCATCCGTGGCGAATCCGGGAAACAGCCGATCGACGGGGAGTCGCAGTGTGCCTGTGACCACGGCGTGGCGTGGTGGGTCGCAGCCGGTGAGCCTGCGGACGATATCGTCGGTGAGCAGATCGTAGGCGGCGCCGCCGATGCCGTGCACGAAGACATCGGCGACGATCATGCGGGCCACCAGCGTGGTGAGGATCGCCCTCGGCCTCAGCCGCAGGGAATGCTCCTCCATGCGGGAGAGGGCTTCAACCCAGCGCGAGGGGCTCGTGTCGGGCGAGATTGGCAGTTCTACCCGCAGCGTCTCCATGTCGGAGAGGATCAGCATGCCTGGCGTGCCAATGTTGGCAAACACCCGCCTTCGCCGCGTGTCGTCCCGCGACCAGATCCACCACGGCACCTCCAGCCACGGGTCGGGCGACGTGTCGTCGAACCGCACGGCAAGATCGGGCATGGGGCGGGCCCGGCCGCGGACGCGATAGCGGCGGCGATGGGCCGCGAGCGCGTCGTTGTAGGCCTCGTGCAGCCGGGCGGCATGGGCGAGGAGCCAGCCCATGAAGACCATCACCGTCGGCAGGCGGACAAGTTCGCTGACGGGCAGTTCGAGTGTCTCCAGTCCGAACCGCGGCTCGAGCATGTGCCTCGCCTGGGCGATGGCCAGACCGAGCCGGTGGGATTCCCCAGCCCGCTCGACCACGAGCGGCCACCAGCGGCGCAGGATCGCGTCGGGCTCCAGCGGCTTGAGGAGGCGATCGACACGGTCGCCAAACGACGCGAAGCAGTCGGCATCCACGATGCCCCGCTCCTCCCACGCCATGTCGGACGCAGGCAGATCGAACGCGACCTGTTCGAGGTGCGCCTCGCGCGGCGTGCCCACCGGCACACCGACACTCGTCGAGGCGCAGCGATCGGTATCGACGACGAGGTTGATCGCCGTGCCGCCCAACCGCCGGGCATAAGCGTCGAGCGCGAAATTTTTCAGCCAGACGCCGGGGTGGAAGAGTTCGGGCTGATGCCCGCCCATCACGATCGGTCTCGCGATCCAGTCGGCCACATCGGTGGGCCGTTGAACGTCGCGGTAGCTGGCGGTGTATTCGGTGGCGACCACGAGCACCTCGCGTCGCGTCGCGGCCACCAACTCCCAGAGCTTCAGATCGCCGATCCGGGTATCGAAGGCCGCCCGGAGCAACCGGTTGTTGTCGACGAGCGTTTCGATCGACGTGGCCGGTGCATCGGGCGTGGCCACGAGCGGCGGATCGACGATGCGCGTGCCCGATTCCGACGGCGGTGCGTGAACCCGGCGGTGGAACGGCGGCTGACCGTGAGAAGATGGATGCATGGACTACGTGGCGGTGCCGGGTGCGGCTGCCGCGACGACTGCTTCCGCACGGTCCAGCACGCTGCGGTAATAGGCCAGACGGGTCGCCGCATCGTCCAGTGCGCCACCAAAACTCCGCGCCAGATCGAGGTAGAGCAGCGGCACGGGGAGTTCGACGATCCCGAGACCGGCGGCCGCTGCCTGCACCCACAGCTCCAGCGGCATCGCATACCCAGTCTCGGTGACATGCAGGTGTTGCAGGGCGCGCCGCGAGTAGGCCTTGAAGCCGCAGAAGGCGTCAGTGAGCCGGAGACCCAGCCGCGCGTTGATGTCGGCGGTGATCTCGGCGTTGATCCTGCGCCGCGTGGCTGGCGGCTCACTGTCGCCAGGAAAGTGCCGCAGATAACGGCTGCCGCTGACAATGTCGACGGCGGGCGGGCCACCATGAGCGGCAGCGGCGACGAATTCCGGAATCAGCTGCGGCTGGTGCTGGCCGTCGCAGTCGATCGTCACGAGGCCATCCCAGGGGCCGGCAAGTGCCTCACGGAACGCGGTGGCCAGCGCCGCTCCGTAGCCACTGTTGTGGGAATGACGTACGACGCGGATATCGCCCCGCTGTTCGACGCGGGCCGCCAGCAGTGGCGACGTTCCATCGTTGGAACCGTCATCCACCACGAGAACATCGGGCGTGAACCGGAGCACCTCGTCCAGCACCGCCGACACGTGGGCCGCTTCGTTGAAGACGGGCAGGGCCGTCAGGAATCGGGGCATCGAACCGCCATTTCCGACAGGTGGGCGACCCCGGGGCTGTCCCCCGGTGGCGAGTGTGAAACCGCTTCAGTCATTCAGTGTAGTGCCGGGAAAAGCCCGGGCAATGCGCCGGTATGGACTCACGCCAGCCACGCGATCGGGTCGACTTCGTCGCGGCTGGCCCAGCAGGAAAGGCCGGGCAACGCTGCCGCCAGCCGCTGCGCGAGCACATCCATCGAAAACCGCTCGCTGGCATGGTGCCCCACCGCGATCACCGCCAGCCCGCCGGCCCGGGCCTCGAGGGCCTGATGGAGCTTGATCTCGCCAGTCACAAACGTCGTGCAGCCGGCCAGTTGCACCACACCGAGCGAGTCGCCACCGCTTCCGCAGACGATGCCCACGCGTCCGGCTGCGCGACTCGCTTCGCCTACCACCTGCACTCCCGTCACACCCAGCCGAACGGCGATATGCCTGGACAGTTGGGCGACTGACCAGCCGGTTGGGGCCGTTCCCACCCGGCCGAAGCCGGCCAGATGATGGAGCGGGTCGGGCTGGATCGGCGTCACGTGCTCAAGGCCGAGCAGGGAGGCGAGAAGGTCGTTGATGCCGCCGGCGGCCGAATCCCAGGCGGTGTGCGAACTCCAGACGGCGATCCCGGCATGGATCAGTTCGAGGAGGACGCGACCGGTGGGGCTGTCGTCGGTGATCCGCGGGACGGGCCGGAACGGCAGGGGATGGTGTGTGACCACCATGTCGGCCTGATCGCGGACAGCCTCGACAGCCACCTCGGGCGTGAGCGACAGGCAGGCCATGACGCGGTCGATCTGCGGCCGGCGGGGGCCGACGAGCAGGCCGACGGAGTCCCATTCGGCTGCCAGTCGCAGCGGTGCCATCTGTTCCAGGGCGGTGGTCACATGGGTGATCGTAGGCATACCGAGACAATCTCCTTGAAGCGGAGTGTGGAGAGCGGGTGATGTGGCATTGTCGATCCAAGCCCGTGGCGCAAGCAAGGGACTCCAAGCAAAGGACTCCCGGGTATCCCCACACTACAATCCCGATGCTTCCCCCGCCGACCGCACCGTGCACAGGACCACCCTCACCGATGGACACATCCCTTCTCTCCGTTTCGACCGTGGCCCTCTCCAGCGACCTGCGCACCGCCCTGAAGCGTGCGCGGAATCTCGGATTTCGCGGTGTGGAAATCGACGCGCGGGGCGGCCTCAATCCTGAGCAGGTCTCGCAGACGGGGCTGCGTCAGATCCGCAAGTGGCTCGACGACGAGGGGCTCGTGGTATCGGCCGTGGCGTTTCGCACCCGCGGTGGCTATGCCGATGCCGAGCGGCTCGAGGGGCGGATTGCCGCGACGAAGTCGGCTCTCGAGCTCGCCCACGCCCTCGGCGCGCAGGTCGTGCTCAATCAGATCGGCGATGTGCCGCCCCCGGCGTCGGACGCAGATGCGGAACCTGACCCCACGTGGCGACTGCTCGTCGAGGTGCTCACGGATCTGGGCGACTGGGGACAGCGTGTGGGCGCGACGCTCTGCGTGGAGGCGGGCCGTGCCGGCCCGGAGGAACTCCTGCGGGTGCTTGCCGCCCTGCCGGACGGGTCGCTGAAGTGTGACCTCGTCACCGGAGCGCTCTTGGTGCATCGTCATGATCCGGCCGCGTCCATCGAGCAATTGTCGGGGCACATCGGTTATGTGCATGCGACCGACGCAGTGGCCGGCGGTTTCGCGGGCCGTGGCCGGGCGATGGTGCTCGGCACAGGCCATGTCGATCTTGCGGAAGTGTTCGGGTCCCTCGAGGAGCGAGGCTATCGGGGCTGGATCGGCCTGGAACCGGCCGATCCTCAAGCGGCCGGAACTGAACTTCCAGCCGCGATCGAATTTCTGCGCGGCCTGTGACGGCAGACCATGGCCACACGTTTTTCGCGTGGTCGCAGGGTGTTGTGGAAAGGAGCTTTGTTCGTCGTGTGTTTTCTCGTGGCCGCGAGTTTTTAACTTGCGGAATCCGGCCTGCCACACGGACAAGTTGAAAACTTGCCGCCACGGGGGAGAGAGGGACACGGACACGTTGAAAACTTGCCGCCTGAAGGGTGGCTACCGGCGTATCATACTTCTCAACCGCGGCATGGCCGACGCATAGCGTGGTGGTGGAATGACGGTAGCCTGATCGTGCTGGTCATCTTCGGTGCGCTGCTGCGTGTCTTTGAGCTCGTCTGAGCGACGGCCCTGAAGGAGACGGTGATGGCAACCATGGGCATGCACGGCGACCCTCCTGCGGCCACCGCGGCTGCCGATGCCGGCGCATGGCATGCGCTCCCGATCGACGAGGTCGTCGTTGGGCTCGGCACCGACGTCACACGGGGGCTGTCGGCCGAAGAGGCTGCCCGCAGGCTCGCAGCCTACGGAGCCAACGTGCTCCAGGAGCCGCCGGCAGTGCCCTTGTGGCGGAAGCTGCTGCGGCAGTTTCAGGAACTGGTGATCTGGATCCTGCTGGCAGCGGCATTCATCGCTGGTGCCATGGGCGACTGGGCCGACACGGCCGCCATCACGGCGATCGTGCTGGTCAACGGGATCATCGGTTTTCTGCAGGAGGAGCGGGCGCTCAAGGCCTTGGCGGCTCTGCAGCGGATGTCGGCGCCGACGGCCAAGGTGATACGCGACGGCGCTGTGCATGCGATCCCTGCGCGGCAGCTGGTGCCCGGAGATCTTGTCGAATTGGAGGCGGGCGACCAGGTGCCCGCCGACGCCCGGCTCGTCGAGGGGTATGCGCTGCGGGTTCAGGAGTCGGCCCTGACGGGTGAAAGCACCTCAGTCGAGAAGAATCCGGCGGCAGTGATCGTGGTGGAGACTCCGCTGGCTGACAGGCGGTCGATGGTGCATGCCGGCACGGTGGTCGCTGCGGGTCGGGCGGTGGCGATCGTCGTGGTCACGGGAATGTCCACGCACTTGGGACGCATCGCCAGCATGCTCGAGCGGTCGGCGCCGGAGACGACGCCTTTGCAGCGCAGGCTTTCGGAGCTCGGCAGGATCCTGATCGCCGTCTGCCTGGGCGTCGTGGGGCTGATTTTCCTGCTGGAGCTCTGGCGGGGCGGCGGGCCCGGACCACTCTGGCGGAGCGGCGGGTTTGCCGAGGTGCTCCTGCGGGCCGTCAGCCTGGCGGTGGCTGCCGTGCCGGAGGGACTGCCGGCGGTGGTCACGGTCGTGTTGGCGATCGGTGTGCAGCGGATGGCGGCACGCAACGCGCTGGTCCGGAGGCTGCCGAGCGTCGAGACACTCGGCTCGGTGACCGTGGTCTGTTCCGACAAAACCGGCACGCTGACCCGCAACGAGATGACCGTCCGTGAGATTGTCACGGCCTCGGGCGGCTACCGTGTGACCGGGGGTGGCTACGCGCCGCACGGGACCTTCGTGCGGCGAGGCGGCGGAAGTGGTGATGCCGACGACGGTGCGGGCGAGGAGCAAGTCGTCGCGAAACATGATCCCGAACTCCAGCGGTTGCTGACGATCGCCGTGCGGTGCAACAACGCCGCCGTGCAGCCGATGGGAAACGGCGGCGGCTGGGAAGTGGTGGGTGATCCCACCGAAGGGGCGCTGGTCGTGGTCGCCATGAAGGCTGGGATCGCCGCCACGGATGACGCCGAACCGACCGTGTATGAAATCCCCTTCGACTCCGACCGCAAACGGATGAGTGTCCTGGTGCGACGGCAGGACGGCAGCAGGCTGATGTATACGAAAGGGGCCCCGGAGGCCGTGCTGCCCCACTGTGTCGCCGAGCAGCGGGGGGCCGCGGTGGTGCCCCTCACCGAGGCCCGCCGTCAGGAAATTCTCGCCGACGGCGCGGCGCTGGCCGTGCTGGCCCTGCGGGTGCTGTCGTTGGCCTATCGCGGCATGACGCCGGAAGAATCGGTCGATGAAAACCCCGCCAGCGCCGAACGTGAACTCGTGCATGTCGGGCTGGTGGGCATGATCGACCCTCCGCGGGACGAGGTCAAAGCGGCCGTGCAGACCTGCCGCATGGCAGGTGTGCGGCCGGTGATGATCACCGGCGACCACCCGGCCACGGCGCTGGCCATCGGCCGGGAGCTGGGAATGGTCGATGGTTCCGGCCGCGTCGTCACCGGAGCGGAACTCGACGGAATGCCGGAGGAACAACTGGCCGCGGAGGTGCGTGAGATCGCCGTGTATGCCCGGGTGACGGCGGAGCACAAGCTCCGCGTCGTGAGGGCCTGGCAGCGGCACGGTGACGTGGTGGCGATGACGGGCGATGGGGTCAACGATGCGCCCGCCGTCAAGGCGGCCGACATCGGTATTGCCATGGGCATCACCGGCACCGACGTGACAAAGGAAGCCTCCGACATGGTGCTCACCGACGACAACTTCGCGTCGATCGTCAGCGCCGTCGAAGAAGGGCGGGGCATCTACGACAATATCCAGAAGTTCATGCACTACCTGCTCTCGTGCAATGCCGGGGAGGTGATGCTGATGTTCGTGGCAGCGCTTGCCGGCTGGCCTGCGCCACTGGCGGCGATCCAGATCCTCTGGTTGAACCTCGTCACCGATGGACTGCCGGCCTTGGCGCTGGGGCTGGAGGAGGCCGAGCCCGACATCATGCAACGGCCGCCGCGGCCGCCGCACGAGCCTGTGATTCCCTGGGGCCGCGGGCTGGTGATCCTCGCCCATGGGGCGCTGGTGGCCGTGGTGGCGACCGGCGTTTTCTGGTGGTCATGGCAGGGAGACGCCGCCCGCCTGCCCCACGCGCGGACGCTGACTTTTTGCGTGGCGGCATTCGCGCAGCTCTTCTTCGCGATCGGCTGCCGTAGCGAGCGACTGACCGCCTTCCAGATTGGGTTTTTCTCCAATCCCTCGCTGTTGCTGGCGATCATCCTGTCGGCGCTGCTGCAGTTTGCCGTTGTGATGCTGCCCTTTGCACGGCCAGTCTTCGAGGTAGGGACCGAGTTGGGATGGGACTGGCTCGTCGTGCTGGGGCTGGCACTCGTGCCGGTGAGCGTCATCGAAATCAGCAAGCTGCTTCGGCAGGCCGCGGGGGGTGTTTGCGAGGGTTTATACAAGCCCGGAGCGTGAGCGATGGGATTGCCCGCCATACAAGCCCGGAGCGGAAGCGATGGGGTCGGCGTTTCGCTCGATGCGGCGGTCTGTGATGCGTCCGATCCCCCGGCTTACGCCGAGGGCTTGTATGGGAAGCGTGAGCGATTGTGTTTCCCCCGCCATACAAGCCCGGAGCGTGAGCGATGGGATGCCTTGTTCCGTGCATCTGATCCCCCGGCTTACGCCGAGGGCTTGTATGGGAAGCGTAAGCGATGGGATTCCCCGCAATGCCTGGCGCAATCAACCCGCCGGCGTTCAGGTCATCATCCCGGTGTGAGTCGTGGAAGTCAGCGCAGATGTCAGCCGGGCAGCCACCGCGATCGCCGCGGTCTCGACGCGGAGAATGTGCGGGCCGAGCGAGACTCTCACAACACCCGCGCGATCGGCTGCACCCAGTTCGTCGTCGGTGAAGCCCCCCTCGGGTCCGACCAGGGCGACCACGTCGCCTGCGGCCGCTGAAGATGCACCGAGATCGGGATGCCCGCCGTCCGGATGGGCGACGAGCACGCGCTGCCCCGCGGCGGCCGCGTCGACGAGCAGTTGGCCGAGCGACCGGGCCGGCGCGATCTCAAGCAGCGTGTTGCGGCCGCACTGCTTGCAGGCCTCGATCACGACCCGCTCGAGCCGCGCCTGTGCCGCTGCCGTCGCCTCGGCCACACCGCGGGCCGTTTCCAGGGGCACGAGCCGATCGATGCCGAGTTCGGTGAGCTTCTCCACCATCCACTTCTGCCGTTCCCCCTTCGGCAACGCCACCGCGAGCGAGAGCCGCGGCCCGCGTCGGGGCAGATCGAGCGTTGGTTCGCCGGCGTGGAGTTCGACCCGGTCCCGACCGATCGTGGCGACCCGGGCCGGCCACTCGCGGCCGCTTCCATCGAAGAGCGAGACGGCGTCGCCGACCTTCGCGCGCAACACCTTGGCGAGGTGCCTGGCCTCGTCGCCCACGATGACGGCATGGCCGCCCTCGGGGGGCTGAGGCATGAAAAAGCGTTCGCTCATGGGCTTTCAGATGCGGTTTTCCCGCAAATTGTCGTCATGACTCGGGGAGGCCATCCTCGCTACACTCCCCCATCATGTCACGAGATCACTGGAAATTCACCGGGTCACCCTTCGACGGCTCGCTCGAGCCGGCCACTTTTTTCGCCGGCGGCCCCCAGGAAGAGGCCCTCGCGCGGATGGAATGGCTGCTCGAGGAGCGGCAGCGGTTCGGCCTTGTGACGGCCGCCGAGGGCTGTGGCAAGAGCCATCTGGCCGCGATGGCAGTCCGCCGCCTGGGCGGCCTCGGTGCCGAAACGGCGCTCTTGTCGCTCCGCGGCCTCTCGGAAGGAGACTGGATCGAGCTTCTGCTCCAGCGGTTGCCGCTGGATCCACAGAGCCGCGACGAACCTCTGCGGCCCTGGCTGAAACTCGAGAACAGGCTCCGTGAAAACACCCTCATGGAACGCCCGACGGTCCTGGTCTTTGACGACATCGACGAGGCGCCAGGCGATGCGCTCGACGGGATCGCCCGGCTCGTGGGTGCCGCCGAACCCCGCTTCGCCCGCACGACCGTGGTGGCCACCGCGACTCCCGAAGGACTCTCGCGGGTGCCGGCCTCCATCCGGCAGCGGGCCAGCCTGCGGATCGAACTTGCGGCCTGGACCGAGGACGACGTCGCCGGTTTTCTCGCACGGGCACTCGCCCGCATGGGTGGCAGCCCCGACATCTTTCCCACCGAAGCCGCCGCCACGCTGGCCAGGTTTGCCGGTGGCGTGCCCCGACGAGTCAGCCAACTTGCACAGCTCTCGCTGGCCGCCGCCGCCGGCGATGGGCTCGATCGGGTCGATGCTGCCACAGTCGAACGCGCCTGGCGAGAACTCTCGATGGCTGCTGCGAGAGAAAGCCTCGATGCCGTGATGCTCGACACCGAGAGAGACAACGGCGAGCCACAGACCACCGCCGAGTCGGCGACGTTCGAGCCGCGAGTGCGGGTGGTCCGCAAGTTGTGGGGCTGAGCACGGGGCCTGAGCAGAGCTGTTCAGCGTTTCTGTTGCAGTCGACCGCAGAACTTCTTTCGGATCGTTCGGGTGGGGCTCATAAGGCTGGCAGAGTCTGCGGATCGTAACAAGGATGCCTTGGCACGGGTGTCACTTTGACGAAATCTGTGGCCGCGGATCATTTCTTTGTTCCCGCCCCGTCGCGTACACTGCCCGGCTAACCGGCGCATGCCGGACTCGGTCGTGACGCACGGTGACGCACGCACGGGAACGTCCAGAGGAAGCAAACGCGTGGCCAGAACTGCCGATCCGCAGCCGTCGAGAATCGTGGCGATCTCGCCCGACGACGGCTCTGCCATCGACCTCCGCAGCCCGGCGCTCGCAGCGGTGCTCTCGTGGGCGGTGCCCGGCCTGGGCCAGTTTTATCAGGGCCGCACGACCAAGGGCGGCCTCTTCATGGCGGCCATCCTGACCACGTTCGTGGTCGGGCTCTGGCTGGGCGGCGGCAAGGTCGTCTATGCGTCCTGGAAGCCCGGTGACGCCCGCTGGGCATTTGTCTGTCAGGCCGGTGCGGGATTGGTGGCGTTGCCGGCGGTCGTGCAGTCGTCCCAGTTGCTCGGGCCGTTGCGGCAACCGTTTGTGCTCGGGGGAGGTCTCCTTCCCGTCGGCTTTATGGCCCCGCCGCTCGCTCCCGGGCAGTATGTTTCCCGGGCCTACGCCGACCGGCTTGCCCGTCATGTCCCTGGCATCAAGCCCGATGACTTCTTCGACAAACCGCCGCTGAAACAGTTTCGCCGTGATCAACTCGCGCAGTGGCACCGGCAACTGGGCAAGTTCTTCGAGATCGGCACGCTCTACACGATGCTGGCCGGCATGCTCAATCTGCTGGTGATCTACGACGCCTGGGCCGGCCCCCTCGGCCCCTCCGAGGAAGAAAAGAAACGCCGCGTCGCCGAAGCGGCCGCGTCGGCCCCTTCGGCACCGGCGGATCCCAATCCCTGATTCATCTCGACGGCACACTCGCCTGACAATCCTGCACACCTCATCATCCCAAACGTCTAACAACCCCGAATAAAAGAGCCCGCTCGCATGGTCGCGACGACGACACTAACACTCCTGGCTGTTTCCCCCTGGCTGGCTCAGGGACTCTTTCAGGCACCGCTCTTATCGCCCCTCTTGGCGTCGCTTGCCGGCAGGGTGCCCGGAATTTTCTTCGGCCTGCCGCTGGTGGCGCTGGCGAGCCTGATCTTCGCGGCCACGCACCACGAGGATCCGGCAGCGATCCGTCTGGCCACCGTGCACTGGACCGTATGGCTCGGCGGCATGCTCGGCATCGTATTGGCGGGTGTGCTGCTGCTCGGCTGGTTGCAGTAGTAATTGTTCGGGAGCGAGCTTCAGCCGATCCCGGCTCCGTCCTCTTCCCTCCCCTTGGCGGCAAGTTTTCAACTTGTCCGTGAGTTGACGCGGCCCCTTTTATCGCCGTCTGTTCCATGCCGCCGGTCCGGCAGAAGTCTCCTTCGCGGGGAATTTCGCCGTGGGGCGTATTGGTGGTGCCGACCTCTGGGGGGCGAAATCCCAACGCTCGTCGAGCTTCAGCCGATCCCGGCTCCGTCCTCTCCCTCCCCGCCCCCGTGGCGGCAAGTTTTCAACTTGTCCGTGAGTTGACGCGGCCCCGAACTAACGGCCCGCACGAATGCCCCCGCCTTTCGCGCACCGCCTTAACCGCAGGCATTACGTCGCCTGCGCGGCCAAGCGGCGGAGTTGGCCGCAGGCGGCGTCGATCCGGGCACCCTTTCGGCGGCGGACCTGCACATTGACTCCCGCCATGCGGAGCACGTCGAGAAACCGCTCCTGGGAACCCTGCGTCGGCTCCCGCCACGGCAGGCCGGCCACGGTGTTGTAGGGGATCACATTGACGAGCGCCGCCCGACGGCCGATCAGACGGACGAGGCGTTTGGCATCCTCGGGCGAATCGTTCACGCTGCCCAGAAGCACATACTCAAACGTCAGCCGCCTACCGGACGCCTCCCAGTAGCGGTCGGCGGCCGCCATCACATCGGCCAGACCGATCGACTTGTTGACCGGCACGAGCCTCGTCCGCAGGGCATCGTCGGCGGCATGGAGCGAGACGGCCAGATGGTAGCCGGGATTTTCCTCGGTCAGGCGGTCGATGGCCTTGGGCAGACCGACCGTCGAGACGGTGATCCGCCGCTGCGAGATGCCGAAGCCTTCTGGATCCTGCGCAGTCGCCAGGGCCGGGAGCAGGCGGTCGAGGTTTGCCAGCGGCTCGCCCATTCCCATCACCACGATGTGGCTGAGTCGCTCCTCGGCGGGAAGCAGATGCTGCAGCCGAAGCAGCTGCTCCAGGATTTCACCGGTGGTGAGGTTGCGGATCACGCCGTCGATTCCGCTCGCACAGAACACGCAGCCCATCGCGCAGCCCACCTGCGAACTGATGCAGACGGTGCGACGGTCGCCATCCCGGAGCAGCACGCACTCGATACGCTGCCGGTCGTGCAGTTCGAGGAGCAGTTTTTCGGTGCCGTCGTCGGCCTTGGAGTGTTTTGCGATCGACGTCGTCCAGATCTGGAAACCGTTCTCCAATTGCGTCCGCAGTTCCTTCGGGAGGTCGGTCATGTCGGCACAGGATGCCGCCCGGCGGCCAAACAACCAGCGGCGGATCGCCTTCGCCCGCCATGCCGGCTGGTTTCGTTGTTCGAGCCACCCAGTCAGCGTGCCGTCGGTCTCGAGCAGGTGGGGCAGGCCGGGAAGAGCCGCGGGAACTCTTTCCGATGTGGCGTCTTCTAAAGTGGCTTCCAGAGCGGGTGCCGCCGACACAGGTGCCGGATCGTGGGGGGGCGTGGGGATGATGGAAAGGGGCTGCATCGACACCTCTGCGGGGGGCGGAGGGTTTTCACAACCGCTGGCATGACTGGAGTCGGCGGGGTAGATTTCATCTGTCATCCGAGCATCATAGGCAGAGGCACGAACCCCCCGCAGCATCATGAGCGAAAAAAACCTCGAGGAACGGACCCGCTGGGTCTACGACGAACAGACCTTCCCGGTCTGGAATGCCTCGTTCGACAAGGCAGACCGCACCGAGATGATCCGGGAGGATCTTTGGGCGGGCCGCAGCATCGCCATCCTGCTGGCCGTGCTCGTCGCCATCGGGCTCATCCTGTCGCTGGGAACCGTTGCCTTCGTGGCCAACTGGCGCTGAGCGGCGTGGGCCATACTCGCCTGCCTCCAGGCCAGGGGGCCCGTGGGTCGTTGACCCCTTCCCCCCAACGGCGTTAGATTTTCGGGGCGGACCTTCATCCATGCGATCCATGCGATCCCTGAGGTAGAAGAGATTCGAGGGGACGAGGCCGGTTCTTGAAGCTGGGTTCTTGAGGCTGGGGTCTTGAGGCTGGGGTCTCGAGCGTGGGCTGGAAACAAGCGGCTCTTGCATGTTGAAACAACCCGATCTCGCGACCGCGGCTCGGCCGCATCCCGATCCGATTGTGGTCCTCGGCCACGCCAAGCTGAATCTCTCGCTGGCCGTGCTGGCCCGACGCCCCGATGGGTTTCACGAGATCGAGTCATTGATCGTGCCCGTCACGCTTCACGACACGCTGCGGGTGCAGGTCTCGGAGATGCCCGGCATCAGGCTTCGCGTGCGGTTTGGCGGCCGGCTGGCCATGGCCGCCGGGGCGGCACTTGCGCACGACGTGCCGACCGATGCAACCAACCTTGTGGTACGGGCGGTGCAGGCGCTGGCCGTTGAGGCGGGCCTTGCGGAGTCGCTCGAATCGCCCTGTGCTCCGGGCCTCGACATCGACCTTGTCAAACGGATTCCCTCGGGCTCAGGGCTGGGGGGCGGGTCGAGTGATGCGGCGGCGGCGCTCGTGGCGGCCGCGCAGGCCTGGGGAATCGAGTGCCCCCGCGACCAACTTGCCGCGATCGGGGCGATGATCGGCAGTGATGTGCCGGTCTTCTTCGCCGGCGGTGCCGCGATCGTGGGTGGCCGCGGAGAGTGCGTCGAACCGGCCGCAGGCATCCCGCCGCTGCATGCCGTGATCGCCCGGCCCGCGGTCGGGCTTTCAACCGCGGCTGTCTATGCCCGCTGCATGCCTGATGCCAGCCGCCGGGGCGAGGCCGGACAACTGGCGGCCGCGCTCGCCGCTGGACGATTCCGCGGCGCGATTGAGTTTATGCACAACAGCCTCGAGCAGCCCGCGCGGGAGATGTGCCCGGAGGTGGTCCGCCTGCTCGAGGATTTTTCCCGGGCTGGCGCCCCGCATCCGCTGCTCACCGGCAGCGGGAGCGCCTGCTTTGCGCTGATGCGTTCGGCGTGCGAGGCCCGGCGGCTGGCGGCGCGGCTGGAAATGGCGGGATGGCCCGGAGTGTTTTCCGTGCAGCTGCGCGGCGGAGCATAATGAGATTGGTCGCAGGCGTTTCGGCGCCGGCGGCCCTGTCGGGGGAACGTGCGACCGGAGGGTTTCGGAGGGGGCGTAAGGCATGGACATCACCGACGTTCGCGTCAAACTCGTCGAGCACGCCGTGGAGCGGCTGCTGGCATTCTGCTCGATCACGATCAGTCACGCCTTCGTGGTCCGTGATCTGAAGATCATCGGCGGCCCCAGCGGGCCCTTCGTGGCGATGCCCAGCCGTAAGCTCTGCGCCCATTGTCATGCGTGCGGTTCCAAAAATCCGTTCAAGGCCGGCTATTGCAATCATTGCGGCGTGAAACTGGTCGAGGGACAGCCCGCGCGGGATGGGGAGGGTCGGGTCCGGCTCTACGCCGACATCGCCCATCCGATCAATGCGGCCTGTCGGGAGCTGATCCAAAGACACGTGGTCCGCGAATACGAGGCAGAACTCATCCGCGCGCGGGAGCCGGGGTATGTATCACGCTACGAGGGGATCGGCGATGAGGAGCATCGGCCGCCCCGTCGGTGAGGAGCCACGTTGTGGTGGCGATTGAAGGCGGATTCAGCAAGTTAAAAACTCGCTGCCACGGGAGAGGCTTCTCCCTCCCCGTGGCGACAAGATTGCATCTTGTTGTGTCCGCTGCCCCCGTGGCGACAAGATTGCATCTTGTTGTGACTCTGCACGGATTCAGCACGTTAAAAACTCGCTGCCACGGGAGAGGCTTCTCCCTCCCCGTGGCGACAAGATTGCATCTTGTTGTGTCCGCTGCCCCCGTGGCGACAAGATTGCATCTTGTTGTGACTCTGCACGGATTCAGCAAGTTAAAAACTCGCTGCCACGGGGGAGACGGGAGACAGAAGCGGCTGCCACGGGGCACGCCACTCCCCTACTGCCGTACGAGTGTGTGGAAGTCGGCGGTCAGCCGGGCCGTGACTGGGCCGGGCGTGCCGGCGGCCACCTTGCGTCCGTCGATCTCGACGACCGGGATCACCTCCGCGGCCGTGCCTGTCAGAAAGCACTCGTCCGAGGTGTAGAGGTCGTAGCGAGTGAGCGTGGCCTCGCGGCAGTCGATGCCGGCCGCATGGGCCAACTCCATCACCGCGCCCCGGGTGATGCCCTCGAGGATTCCGGCGTCGGGGGGGGGCGTGAGCAGTCTGCCCGACCGCACGACAAACACGTTGTCTCCGGTGCACTCGGCCACTTCCCCCTTGTGGTTGAGCATCAGGGCCTCGACGCATCCGGCCTGCAGGCCCTCAAGCTTCGCCATGATGTTGTTGAGATAATTGAGCGACTTGATCCGCGGGGAGAGGGCGGCCGAATGCACCCGCTGGGTGGCCGCCGTCACGATCCGCAGGCCCCGCTCGTAGAACTCCTGGGGATAGAGACTGATCGTGTCGGCAATGACGATCACCTGCGGGTTTTTCGTGCGGTTGGGATCGAGGCCGAGGCTGCCCGCACCACGGGTGATAAGAAGGCGGACATACCCGTCGACGAGCTTGTTGGCCGCCAGGGTGTCGATCACCGCCTTTGCGACAGTCTCCTTCGCCAGCGGAATCTCGAGGCTGATCGCACGGGCGCTTGCCCAGAGGCGGTCGAGGTGCGCATCGAGGCGGAAGACCCGCCCGGAGTAGCTCCTCAAGCCCTCGAACACGCCATCGCCGTAGAGCAGGCCGTGGTCGAACACGCTCACGCGGGCCTCTTCTTCAGGCACGAGCCGGTCGTTCATGAAAATAATGCGGGACATGGCGTGCTTCCAAAAAAGGGGAGGGGGCCTACACCAGTTCGACTCGGCCCGCCGTCAGCCGCACGATCCTGTCGGCCCGGCTGGCGATCGCCGCATCATGCGTGACCAGCACTATAGAAAGCCCGTCGCGCCGGTTCAACTCGCAGATCGCGTCGAGGATTCCAGCCCCGCTGGCCTCGTCGAGATTGCCGGTCGGCTCGTCGGCCAGCAGGACCCGCGGCTGGGTGACCAATGCCCGCGCGATCGCCACCCGCTGCATTTCTCCCCCGGAAAGCTGTCGCGGTTTGTGCCGCAGCCGCTCGCCGAGGCCAAACCGGTCGAGCAGCAGCCGCGCCTGCTCGTGTGCCGCGGCGCTCCTCCGCAGCCATTCCATCACACCATGGCGGATCAGGAGCGGGGCGAGCACGTTTTCCAGCGCCGTCAGTTCAGGCAGCAGGTGGTAGGCCTGGAAGACCATCCCGATCGCCGTGTTGCGGAGCCGATCGCGCCGGATGGCCGGAAGGTTGTCGATCCGCTCACCGTCGAGGCAGACCTCGCCCTCGTCCGGAGCATCCAGCAGCCCCATGATGTGCAGGAGCGTGCTCTTGCCCGAACCGCTCTGCCCCACGATCGCCACAAAGCCGCCGGGTTCGAGCTGGAAGTCGATGCCCCTGAGCACCTCGAGCGTGCCGCCACCGGAGGAATAGTTTTTCCGGATGCCCTGCACGGTGAGGAGCGGGCTGGGAGCGGCTGAATCAGTCATGGCGGAGCGCCTCCACCGGCCGGAGCCGGGCGGCCCGCAAGGCCGGCAGCACGCTGGCGGCCACGGCAATCGCCACGGCGCCCACGATGATCCAGCAGATCGTTGCCGGGTGCACGATCGTGGGAATCTTGAAGAAGTAGTAGATCGACGGGTCGAACACCCGTTGGCCGGTGAACCATTCCACGGCCGCCCGGATCGAGTTGATGTTCCAGGTGATCGCCAGGCCGATCGCGAGGCCGGCTCCCGCGCCGACGAGTCCTAGGAAGAGCCCGTAGCCGAGGAAGATCCCTGCGATCCCCGCGGAGCCGGCGCCGAGCGACTTGAGAATCCCGATGTCTCGGGTCTTCTCCACGACGATCATGAAGAAGATCGCCAGGATGCCGAAGCCGGCGACCGCGATGATCAGGAAGAGGAGAATATTGAGCACGGCCATCTCCATGTCGACCGCCGAGAGGAGCGGCCCCTGCTTGTCACGCCAGGTGGAGACCGCATACATCTCGGCCGGGAAGACCTTCCGCAGTCGGTCACGGACGCCTTCCAGGTTGGCGCCGGGCTTGAGCCTGACCTGGATCGAGTTGACGCTCGGGATGCCCGTCTGCGGATCGATCATGCCCCGCATCCGTTGCAGGCTGGCGATCGGCACGAAGACGAAGTTCGAGTCGTACTCGCTCATCTTGCTCTCGTAGAAGTCGACGATGGTGAAGGTGTCGGTCACGGCCTTGGGAGGCGTGCCGGCGGTGGGGAAGGTGATCTTCACGTCGTCGCCGGGCAGCACGAGAAACCTGTCGACGCCGTCGGAATCACGGAAGCTCGCCAGTCCGATGCCCGGCACGATGCCGGTGAACTGTTCCTTGGCGGGGTCCATCGTCTCCCCCTCCTCGGGCCGGGCGGCGCGGAATGGATCGCGACGGGCCGCCTCCGTCGGCGGGCTGTCTTCAGGGCTGGTGGCCGACAGCACGGCATCGACCTGCTGGTCGATCGGGCGGGAAGGCTGCGCGGCGGAGTCTGCGCGGGCCCCGACCTTTTCCCGCCAGAGTTTCTCGCGGGCCACCCGCATCCTGCGGTGGGTCCAGCCGGCGGCCTCGAGCGCCGGTCGGGTGGGCCCGTTCTCGCCGGCCCCTCCCTCGGCCTGGCTGTCGAACGTGTCGTAGCCGCCTTCGCGGAGCGAAAAAGAAAGCTGGCGGCGGTTGCCCGGATGCTGCAGGTAGCTGCCGAAGTCGCTGACCAGACTGTGTGTCGATTCGTCGATGCCAATGAACATCACCTGGCGGGTGAGCCATTGGCCGCGGACCTGGAAGCTGAGCATGGCGGGCACGGCTACCGTCGGCGTCATGCCCGCGATGTCGTCGCCGGCCGCGCGGCGAATTTCATCCATGTGCCACTTCGGATCCTGGAAGCCGGAGAGTGAGTGGCTCTCGAAGACGATGTCGGACAGGATGCCGTGGATCCGCGTCTGCATCTCGTGCGAGAAGCCCGCCATCACGGCGTTGACGACGATCATCGTGGCCACGCCGAGCGTCACGCTGATCACGCTGGCCAGTGCGATCCAGCGGGTGCGGAGATACCGCCAGCAGAGGAGGAGTTTGTACATGGTGGCTCGGGTGGCGCCGGCGATGACGCGGATGGGGCTGGGTCAGTTTTCCGCGTGCGGACGATGGATCGGAAACAGGATCACGTCGCGGATCGACGGAGCGGCGGTGAGGAACATCACCAGCCGATCGATGCCGATCCCGAGGCCGCCGGCCGGCGGCATGCCGTGCCGCAGGGCGCGGATGAAGTCGGTGTCCATCCGGGCCATCGACTCGTCCTGAGCCAGGCCGGCGAGCTGCGTGCGGAACAGCTCCTCCTGGAGATCCGGGTCGTTGAGTTCGGTGTAGGCGTTGGCCAGCTCGATCCCGGCCACGTAGAGTTCGAAACGTTCGGCCACGTGCGGCGCGTCGGCCTTGCGCTTCGTGAGCGGGCAGATGGCCGCGGGGTAGTCGATCACAAACACGGGCCCGGAGAGCGTCTTCTCAACGGTGGCCTCGAAGAGCTCGCTCTTGATCACGTCGGGATGCCGGCCCGTCGTCTCGATGCCGTGGGTCGCCGCCTGCGCGGCCACGCTCGCCGGATCGGCGGGATCGCAGCCGGTGACCTCGGCAAGAAGGTCGTCATATTTCGCTCGACGGAACGGGGGCGTGAGGTCGACCGGGTGGCCCATCCACTCAAACTGCTCGGGCGTGCCGGCGGCTTTCGCGGCCTCCAGAAAGATCGCTTCGGTGAGGTCCATCATCGTGAAATAATCGCCGTAGGCCTCGTAGGCCTCCATCATCGTGAACTCCGGGTTGTGCCGCGGGCTCACGCCCTCGTTGCGATACACACGTCCCAGCTCGAACACCCGCTCCATGCCGCCGACGAGCAGCCGCTTGAGATGCAGCTCGAGCGCGATGCGGAGCACCAGCGGCATGTCGAGGGCATTGTGATGGGTCTTGAAAGGCCGCGCCGCTGCGCCGCCGGCGCTCTCCTGCAGCGTGGGGCCCTCGACCTCCAGATAGTTCCGGGTCGTCAGCACGCGGCGGACCGCCTCCACGATCCGGCACCGCGCCACAAAGCGGTCGCGGACCCCCTCGCCATGGATGAGATCCAGATACCGCATCCGCTGCCTCAGGTCGGCGTCGACCAGGCCGTGATACTTGTCGGGGGGAGTCTCCAGCGACTTCGTCAGAAACTCGATGCCCGATGCGAAGACGGTCATCTCGCCGGTCTTGGAATGGCCAAGCCGGCCGTCGAAGCCGACCAGGTCGCCGAGGTCGAGGCAGTCGATGATCTTCCAGGCGTCGGGGCCGACCTGTTTCTTGCCGAGCATGATCTGGATCCGGCCTGTGCGGTCGACCAGATCGATGAAGACGAGGCTTCCGGCGCTTCGCAGGAGCATGATCCGGCCGGCCACGCGAACGGTGGGGCCGCCGGCGAACTCGGGTGCCGGATCCAGCGTGGCTCCCAGAGTGCGGACCTCCGCGATCGGCGTGGCGCCGTCATACCGCTTCCCCCAGGGATCGAGCCCCAGGCCACGGATTTTTTCGAGCTTGTCGCGCCGGGATTTTTCCAGGACCGACCGGGTGTTCGCGGCAGGGGCTGCGGACGCGGGCGGCATGCTGTCTGGCTGGGCGTGGGGTGAATGTTCCGTGGGCTGTGACACGTGCGTCTCGAGGCCAAGGGGAAAGGGGAGGGGAAAGCTGAAGGAATCGGAAAACCGAGATTGTCGGCTTTTACGGCCATTTCGAGAAGGTGGGATTTCTCCGGGGTGTCGCGGGTGGAAAAGCGGCCGGGTATAACGCTCAAGACCTATGAGCCTCCATCAACGCCCCAGCCTGTACAGCGTCGAACTGCGGACCGCCCGTTGGGTTGAACTGGTCGAGTGGTATCGCAACGTGCTGGGCTTAAGGGTGCTCATCCGCGGGGTAGACGACGGCTATGCCCTGTTTGAAGCCGGCGACACTCGGCTGGCCATTCTGAGTCGGGAAACGCCGGGCGAATTGAGCCACCGCTGGAGCCTCGGCTTCGAGGTGATCGATCTCGAGGCTGTGCACGCCCGCCTGGCTGCGACCGACGCCAGTGTCGCCTTGCCGAAGATGCATCCCGAGGGTTTTCGGGAATTGATCACGGCGGATCCCGACGGCAATCGGATCCGGCTTTTTTCATGGCCGGTCGGGCATTGACACGGGTCGCGAGCGAGGAAGAATCCCCCAGCTGACTCCGAGGATACGGAAAGCTCATACAAGCCCGGAGCGTAAGCGATGGGATCGCGTCTCTCCCGACGCGTGGATGGCGGCAGCTCATACAAGCCCGGAGCGTAAGCGATGGGATCGTGTCTCTCCCGACGCTGCTTCCCTCTCACCGCTTGAGACGCACACGGCAGAGCAGCGAATCGGCGGTGATGAAGAGCGTCCGGCCATCCTCACCGAAGGCGCAGTTGGCCGTGGCCTGGCCCGTGATGAGCGTGCCCAGATGGGTGCCGTCGGGAGCAAACACCAACACGCCTCCCGGGCCGGTCGCGAACAGGTTGCCTGCCGGGTCGACGGCCATTCCATCGGGAAGCCCTCGGCGTGTCTTCAGGAGCGTAGCTGCGTCGAAGAAGGTTTTGCCCTCATCGAGCGTGCCATCCGCCTGCACGCCAAACACCTTCCAGAGCGGGGCCTTCGGGTCGGACTGGGCTACGTAGAGCTTCTTCTCGTCAGGGGAGAAGCCGAGTCCGTTCGGCCGCGTCATCGACCTGGCGAGCACGGTGACGCCACCATCAACGCCGATCCGGTAGACGCCGCAGAAGTCGATCTCGCGGCGCGGATCATCGGCGCCCTTGGGCAGTCCGTACGGCGGATCGGTGAAATAGATGGCGCCCGAGGAGTGCACGACCAGGTCGTTGGGGCTGTTGAAGCGTTTGCCCTGCCAGGCGTCGGCAAGCGTGCGTTTGCCCCCTTCCGGTTCGAGCCGACTCACGCGGCGGTCGCCATGTTCGCAGGAGATGAGCCGTCCCTCGCGGTCGACCGCGAGGCCGTTGGAGCCGCGCTCTTTTCCGTAGGCGGCGGGACCGGTGAAGCCCGAGGGTTCAAGGAACACACTCACGCCTTCGCCCGCCTTCCAGCGGTGAACGCGGTTCCGGGGAATGTCGCTGAAGAGCAGCGAGCCGGCAGGAAGATCTCCCTTACCGTCCGGCACCCAGACGGGCCCCTCGGCCCAGTCGAAGCCCGTGGCGAGCACTTCGATCGTCGCATCCTTCGGCACGAGGGTGTCGAGTCGCGGGTCGAGCCTTTCGATGGAGCCGACGGTGGGCAGGAGATCTGTTCCAGGCTCGGCTGCCAGGGAGAAGCGGCCTGACCCGATCAGGAGTGAGAGCAGCAGGAACGAGATAGGATCGAACGCGCGACGCATGGCAGTCCCTCCGGCGTGGTGGAGGAGCAACATACGCGATCCGCCGTTTACCGGCAAAAAGGGGACGCAGCGGGGAGCGTTCACTTGTGAAGAGTGTCTTTTCCTCCCCACGTGGCGGCACGTTTTCAACGTGTCCGTGTCTTCATGACGGATTCCGCACGTTAAAAACTCGCGGCCACGAGAGAGAGTCTCTTTTCTCCCCCGTGGCGGCAAGTTTTTAACTTGTCCGTGTCCCCAATACGGATTCCGCAAGTTGAAAACTCGCCGCCACGAGAGACCACTACGGATTCGGCAAGTTGAAAACTCGCCGCCACGGGGAGGCCATTTCCCATGACAACCAGGATCGGGCCGACACCTTTTCACACGGTTTCAGAGACGCTCGAGGCGGATCTTGCGATGCTCAGCCCACATCGGCTGGCCACCGTGGAGCTGCAGAGCCAACTCAATCCAGCCCATCACCGAGTTCCGTCTGCGTGCTGTTGCCGACCACAAAATAGAGCGTGGCGGCCGCCATGCCGAGGCCGAAGAGAAGGATGAGCGCGAGGGCCATCCCCATTGCGCAGCCCGCCCGGCCGTCGTCGGAGGCGAGCGAGGCGAGCTTGCGTTTGCTCAAGGTCGAGGCCGGAGCAGCACCGGCGCTGGCTGCCTCGGCACCGTGTGCCTGATCCTGGTTCACGGAACTGTCGAGGGCGAGCAGAAAGCTCCTCGCATGGTGGAAGAAGAGGATCGGACAGAGCACGGCGGCGGTGAGGCAGACGGCGAGCGTCGTTTCGTTCGAGAGACCAAGCCCCATCACAAGCAGCGCATAGAGGCCCCCGGTGAGGATCACCGTGGCCCCGTAGTTCAGATAGATCGACCCGAGATAAAAGCCCGGCTCCCGCTCGTAGGAGAAGCCGCAGTGCGGGCAGGCATCGTACATCCGAAACCAGCCGCGAAAGAGCAGACCGATCCCACACGCCGGGCAGTGAAGCTGCGCGGCACGGGAGAAAACGCGAAAACGGGAGGGTAGCTCTGGCATGATTCGGGGATGGCGTCAGCATATACCTGTTTGGGTCGCGGGCCCGCGGGCATTGCGCGGGATGGCATCGAAAACGGCCGCATCCAGAAGTTTGAGTATTGCGCGGAGCTATTCTGGAAATACGTGCGGTCATGTCTGCGGGCAGAAGGGAAGGACGTGCCCAACAGTCCGCGGGGCGCGATGAAAGAGGCGTTGGCCCGAGGCTGCCTGGCAGAGGCCGAATATCCGGCAGGCATGCAGATCTACGAAGACCGCATTACGTGCAGTCA
>Ga0247836_1001883_pt1 | contig 32056 bp, 24 predicted proteins | sample LaCruzMarch2015__4_FD_187116 | JGI IMG/M metagenome (GOLD analysis project Ga0247836, IMG submission 187116) | Freshwater microbial communities from meromictic Lake La Cruz, Castile-La Mancha, Spain - LaCruzMarch2015_14m | ecosystem: Environmental > Aquatic > Freshwater > Lake | place: Spain... | reverse complement strand
TGCCCTTTGAGCCTAATCCGCAGGCTAATATCAATACTCGATTTGGTGAGGTCTTTGAGCAATAATTGCACCCGAAATTTGGTCGGGCTATTGGTGATATCAGTAAATTTGCCTGTATAAGGTGGTGAAAGCAACACTCGACAATCTACTGGGAAGTTTTGTGCAAAAGTGAGATTTGAAAATAAAAGTGAGAAAAAAAATAGATTTTTATACAGTTTTTGACATCTCATTGTATGGTCTGTTTTTTATTTTTCCAATTAGTAAAAGTACCACCTGACTTATTTAATTAGTCTGTGGTAAACGAATGATTGACATGTCCTAAAATCAGTTTTTGGCTTTAAAGAAATTATTTTTTCAAAATAAATACAGCCCAAAAGTGAGTAGGTTTTTAACTTAGACGAACTTACTTACCAAAAAGTCACCAAAGAGAAAAAAAAGAGTACTATTCATTGCAGATTTTAACAACCCAAGCTGAAAAACCTCTGTACTGTTGATAATACAAAGCTACAACTCCACGCTATTCAACATAGACCCGAAAAGTCTTTTCTTTTATCAATTTGGGCATATTTATTAATAGTAATATTTGTGACTTGAATGTAGCAAACACAAACTAAAACGTCAAAAGAGAAGTAAATTGGAATTTGTAAAGTACAAATTGTCGCACAAAAAAAAAGTCTCGACCTTCGACTTAGCTCAGGACCGAGACAATTTTATTTACAATCTGTACGCTTTCGACCACTGATTGTTGACTATTTCTTATTTATTTGCAATTCTATAAAGGCGACCTTGGTCAGTAAAGAGCTCGCTTTTTGCTATTTCTCTGATGCCGTTGTAACAACAGCTAACTCACCGACTAAATTAAAATTTAGCCGAACATATCGTTTAATTTGCGAACACTCAGGCAAACGGGGAATATGAGTTAAGAATGATTTTAGAGATCTCTAAAAATTACTTTCTATTACAAAATACTGCAAATTTAAATTTTATTTGAACTTTAAATTTTTGCTATTTTTCATTTCGAAACTAATTTTTAGAAGTCCCTGAAGTTTTCTTTGAGAGTACGGGCAAAATAGAAAAAATCATCATTTAAAATCAAATGTAAGAGAATCCTCTATCTTTCACGAAGTTGAATGTATAGCCCAAGGAGTGGATTTTTTAGTATAAAAATCCATTTTTTGAAAGGTCTTCAATTTATACGATAGTACAATTCTTTTTTGATTTATACAATTTACAAAAGCTACTTTGTAATAATTTTAGTTGGTTTTGGTTTAATATATGGTTTCATGGTAGTATACCAACTCTCCCAAGCTGTTTTCATTTCATTGGATCTTGCTGCTTCCTTTTCAAAAAGGTTATTGGTTTCGTTTCTGTCTTCCGAAAGATGAAATAATTCCCAAATTTGAGTCTGTGTTTTCTGTACCAATTTCCAATCTCCTTTGATATAGGCTTTTCCAGAGACGTGTTCAAAGAAAATATCTTCACGTCCAATATTGGTTTTGCCTTGCAAAACAGGTAGGAAACTTTTGCCGTCAAGTGCCGTGAGTGAATGTTCTTTATATTTTTCTGGATAAGATGTTTTAGTAATGTCTAGAATTGTTGAATAAATGTCAAATGCATGAGCTAAGGCAGCACTTTTGCTACCTTTTTTGGTTTTTAAACCTGACCAATTTACAATCATTGGTGAATGTATTCCTCCCTCATAAGATTCTATTTTCCAATACTTGAATGGAGTATTCGCTGCATTTGCCCAATTGGATCCAATACCCGTATAGCTGATTTCACTGCCAATGTTGTCTTTTGTAACTTTTTGGTTATAAACCATTGGCTCTCCTGTTCTTGTAGTACCTGAACGGTCATATCCAGGTTGATTTGGGATTTCGGATGATGCCCCATTATCTGCTAAAAAGAAAATAATTGTGTTTTTTAATTGATTGTTTTTTTCTAATTCATTCACTATTTGGCCTACACCAACATCTAAACGGTCAATCATAGCTGCATGGGTAGCCATTTTCTTAGATTGAATTTCTTTCTCTTCAAATGAAAGTAACTCCCACTTTGGATTACTTCCTACAACATCGATCAATTTGGTTACTTTGGGGTCTATCAAGCCCATTTTTATCATACGTTTATAGCGTTGTTTGCGAAGTTCGTCCCAGCCCATGTCGAATTTTCCTTTGTATTTTGCAATATCTTCGGGCCTAGCATGCAGAGGCCAATGGGGAGCTGTATGAGCAACATACATAAAAAATGGCTTTTGGTTTTTTGAAAATTCTTGAATATATTCAACAGATTTTTTATTGATGGCATCAGTTATATAATATTCCTTGGGTACTTTTTTTATAATATTTTCGCCATCAACCAGCGAAAAGGGGTCGAAATAATTGATGACACCCCAAACGATACCATAATGTTTCTGAAATCCACGATTTATAGGGTAGCTATCTACTGAAGCAAAATGGTCATCTGGATAAGCCAAATGGTCAAGCCATTTAACTTGTTCTTCTTTTGTTGGTTTGGTTATATCATCACTCAAATGCCATTTGCCAACCATACCTGTTTGGTAGCCATTGTCTTTCAATAACTCAGCAATTGTAGCTCCATTTCGGGTAAGTGCCCTGCCATTTGAAGACAAACCCACTTTGTGTGCATATTGGCCCGTGAGCAAGCTTGCACGTGTTGGACAACATCGTGAATTGTTGTAGAAATTGGTCATTCTGAGCCCATTATTAGCTAATTTATCTAGATTTGGTGTATTGATTTCTCCTCCAAAACAACCCAAATCAGAGTATCCTAAGTCATCAGCCATTATTATTATGACATTTGGGCGATTATATTTTTGAGCTATTAATAGCTGAAATGTATTACTTAAAAACAAGAGTAATAAATATTTGAGTTTCATAGAATTCAGAAAGTTTACTATTAAAAAAAATGTGTTTGTATCTGATTGCTTGTAAATCCTTTTTTTTGCTTCTATCAAATCATAGTTTTGTACTATTCAAGAAATGGTAAATTACAGCTTTTTATTAGTGTTCCATTCCATCTTACTAAAGCAAACCAGAATTCGATTATGATTTTATTTTTTTTGAGATCATGTACTCTGTAGGCGTACAATTAAATTGTTTTTGAAAATTTCTGGCAAAATTACTTTGAGAGCTAAAACCTACCAAAACAGATACCTCGTTGATTCTATGTTTGCCTTGAGCTAAAAGTTCAGCTGCTTTTTTGAGTCTAGTGATACTTATTAATTCCCGGGGAGTTAAGTCTGAAATCGATTTTATTTTTCTGTAGAGGGTAATTCTACTCATGCACATTATATCTGCCAAATTCTCCACGTCTAAATTTTCATCTTCAATATTACTTAAAATAGTAAGATGTAATTTATCTAAAAATAGTTCGTCGGCTTTAGAATGTGAAATGGACTTGATATTAACAAATGGAGAATTTGCAAAATAATGACGAATTATGCTTCTATTACTTAATAAATTAGAAATTTGTGCTTCTAAATGAACTTTTGAAAAGGGCTTTTCAATATATGCATCTGCTCCCAAATCCAAGCCTTCAATCTTAAAAGGCAATGTGTTTTTTGCGGTTAACAGGATAAATGGAATGTGGGAAAATTCGAAATTTGATTTTACAATTTTACAAAATTCAAAACCATCTAATACAGGCATCATTACATCGCTAATGATCAATTGAACCACTTCCTTTTCTAGAATACATAATGCTTCTTGCCCATCTTGAGCTTTTAAGATCTTATATTTATCTTTCAATATTCTCTCTAGGAAATATAAAATATCCTCATCATCATCAACTAATAATATAGAAGCTAACATATTTTATTATTTTTAAGGTTTTAAAACTTTTTCATTACTGAGGCCTTAAAGGTAAGGTTAAAACAAAAACTGTTAAATTATCACTGGTTTCTTTTACGTATATTTTTCCTTTCAGTAACTCGGTTAAAGTCTTTGTTAACGAAAGCCCTATGCCTGTACCTTGTTGTTTGATATTTTCTTTAAGTCTATAAAAAGGTTCAAATATTTTATCTCTCATCTCTAATGGAATAATTAGGCCATCGTTTTCAAATTCTACGGTAAATGTTTGATTTTCAAAAGAGTTTACTAGTCTGATGTAAGTTTTTTTATTGGCATATTTTATGGCGTTATTAAATAAATTACTAAAAATTTTATTTAGAACTTCTTCATCAATAGTAGCTATTGTTTCAGTTGATCCACATTCTATTTTATAATCAATTTTTTTTCTCTTTGCAAGTTCCCCAAAAGTATAAAAAGCGTCATTCAATAATGTTTTTACATTTACTTCTTTAAATTCAAGCTCAAAACCTTTGGTTTCTATTTTTCTGAAATCTAATATTTGAGATACTAATTTTATTAATCGATCACTACTTTTTTCTAATAAAACAACATCTTCTTTTATTTTGGGATATAATTTTATCTGGTGTAATAAATTATCAATTGGGCCCTTTATTAAAGTTAGAGGAGTCAATATCTCATGTGCAATATTGGTAAAAAAGTCAATCTTAGATTCATAGATTTCTTTCTCTTTTTTAACATTTAAATGAATTTGATAATATCTTAAAACAAAATATATTATTGAAACAAGACAAAAAGTATATATTAAATAGGCCCAAGTGGTTTCCCACCAAGGTGGACGAATAATTATGATTAAATTTTTCTGATTCTTATTCCAATGCCCATTTATTGCTGCCTTTAATTTAAAAACATATTTCCCGGGAGAAAGATTTGTAAAATTTACTTTTCTTTTGGGTTTTAATTCAATCCATTCTTTGTCTATTCCCTCCATTAAATAGCTATAGACAGTCATTTCTGGAGCAATATAACTCAAAGCTGCAAAATCAATACTAAAGGAGGATTTGTCATAAGGTAAAATGATTCTATTGCTTAGCAATATAGATTTATTTAAAACCGATTTGTCACCTTCTAACTCTTGTTTTTTGTTTTGAACTTTAAAATCGGTAATATAAATTGGAGCATTAATTTTTTCTTTAAATAGATTATTTGGATAAAAAGATATCATTCCCTTTACACTTCCAAAATACAATTTTCCAGTGGCGTCTTTATACCCTGAATTATAATTAAATTGATCATTCAATAAACCATTTCCTTTGGTATAAATAATTATTTTGCCATTTTGTGGATCATAATTTACCAAGCCCCTAGAAGTGGTTATCCACATTTTATGGTCGTTGTCTTCGAGAACTTTGAAGATAATATTACTTGGCATACCATTTTGAATATTTAAAAATTTAAATACTTTTCGATCTTTGCTCAATTTCCACAAACCAGACCCTTCGGTGGCAAGCCATAAGCATTGATTGCTATCTTCAAAAATGGAATTAATTCTATGATTTAATAGATTTTTCTTTTCATTAATATTTGTTACTAGATTTCCAAATCCACCTGTGAGTGGATTAAAAAATGATAAGCCGTAGGAAGTACCAAAATAAATAATGCTATTATGGTCTTCCAAAATAGTGGCAACAGAACTATTTTTTACTAAACTAAGCTCTTCAAAACCATCTGACTTAGCGTCATATTTTAATAAAGAATTTGAACTAGCAAGGTAAATATCCCCCTTTTTTGATTTTAAAAAATTTAAAATAAAAAAATTGCTCCTATTCTGATTATACCTCGTCCCTGCATTATAATGTCGAATTACATTTCCTGTTCTAATGTCCATTATATCTATACCATGTTCCAAGGTTCCAATCCATAATTCGTTTCCATTGGCCAAAAGTCCATGAATATTCGAATTTGATATGCTATTGCTCTTACCTGTCGGCAAAAATTGTGTGATTTTTCCTGTTTTTCTATCCAATTTGTTGAGACCAGCGTCTTCTGTTCCTATCCAAATATTACCAAATTTGTCTTCGCAAATTTCTCTCACAGCATTTCCACTGATTGAATTTTTAGAGTTATCAGGATAATACTTTTGGAAAGAAGAGTTTTTTTCTGAAAAATAATTTATACCTCCAAAATAAGTTCCAGCCCAGAGCCCTCCTTCATTATCTTTACAAAGGGTATAAACTGCGTTGTCGTTTAATGTAAATGGGTCTAAAAATTTCTTTTTTAAATTGGTAATTGATTGGGTTCTTGTGTTTAAAATAAAAATTCCTGTTTCACTGGCAAACCAATATTCATCATGAGAATAACACAGGATATCCCTGATATTGATTTTTGAATTGTCTGGATTTTTTGACAAAATATCTTTATAAGTAGAGGTTTTAATATCAAACTCTTTAATACCTTGGCTCATAGTACCTATAAAAATAGTTTCTTTGTTTGTAGCTAGTATTTTTTGGATTGATTTTGAACTATAATTTGTAGAATGTGAAAAAATATCATAGCCGCTAAAGATGTTTGATTTCGAATTATAATTAAGTAGAATTCCGTTAGAAGAAGAAATCCAGAGTTGATTTTTTGAATCTAAATCAAGAGATGTAATCGGCAAGTGATTGATTTTTGGAAATTTGCTAAGCTTTTTGTCTTTTAGTGAGTATCGGTATAATGTAAATTTAGAAATAAACCAGAGGTTATCTTGTAGGTCTATTTTGATGTCTCTCACATTTTTTAAAGTATCATTAAGAGTCTCTAATTTCTCATTTTCATAGTTGTACCTAAAAATTCCATTGTTACCACCAACCCACAAAACCCCGTTTTTATCATTCAATAAACAGTGAATAACATGAGGCTTTCTTAGGTTTATTCCAATATCGTTTATTATTTTAAAATTGTAGCCGTCAAAGCGGTTTAATCCGTCTTTAGTACCAAACCACATAAACCCTTTTTTATCCTGTAAACTACACAATATGGTATTGTTAGAAAGTCCATTTTCAACTTGATAGTTTCTAAAAGTATAGGTTTGAGATACCCCTGATTGATAACAAAATAAAAAGATTGCCAAGGAATAATATTTTCTTCTAAAATTAGCAAAACTGAATTTTTTCATAAGTTTATTTTAGAGTTCATCTATTTAATATCGTCAAGCAAATTAAATCATTTTGTGATACAATATTATTTAAATGAAACAATATGTTTAAATAATGATACATTTTGAATTAATTCTAAAATTTAATACTAATAGCTTTGTAAAATTAATTTTCATCATTTGAAAGTATTCTGCCGAAAATCAATTTTCACAATGCATTAAATATTTAAAAGTAAAATGTTTTTCTCAAATTTTTATTCTTTCTAAATATATCTAAACATGAAACAAAAATTACTAAACTGCCTTATTGCACTTTTAATGCTTTTGAGCGTGCTTAGCAGTTATGCTCAAACTATTAAGATTACTGGTACTGTAACCTCTGATAACGGAGAACAGCTTCCTGGAGCTTCAGTGGTAATTGTAGGTACTACTAAAGGTACTACAACAAATTCTAAAGGATCCTTTGTGATTGAAGCTTTAGCAACTGATAAACTAAAATTCAGTTTAATTGGCTTCCTGAGTAAGGAGATTGTTGTTGGTAATCAAACTAATATAGATTTAATCTTAGACTTTGATGATCGCTCTTTAGATGAGGTAGTAGTGATTGGTTTTGGTACACAGAAAAAAGAATCAGTCACGGGTTCTATTGCAGTAATTACGAGCAAAGATATTGAACGGGTACATGCGGGTTCTACGGTGAGTTCAGGTTTGGCAGGTAAAATAGCTGGTGTAACTTTTAGACAAGCAGATGCTCGACCAGGATCTGCGGCCAGTATTCAAATTAGAAACATGGGCATTCCTTTGTTTATTATTGATGGAATACAACAAGATCAAGGCCAATTTAACAACATAGCCCCTAATGATATAGAATCAATTTCGGTTTTGAAAGACGCTGCATCTGCAGCAGTTTATGGTGCAAGAGCGGCAAATGGAGTGGTGGTTGTAACAACCAAAAAAGGCACAGGTGAAACAAAAATAAATTTTGATGCCAACTACGGTTTCCAAAATTATTTCCGATACCCCCAAGCATTAACCAGTTCGTATGATTATTTGTATTATAGAGCAGATGCCGAACTCAATGGGGTTTATAATGGCGGAACAGGTAAAGGAACAGCAATTACACAGGAATTATTGAATGGATATAAGGCTGCACAAAATGGTGATCTTTCCGGGCCAAATGCAGCTTATAAAAGTTTTGACTGGCAAAAGTATATTTTTGAGGATAACGCTAATGCACCAATGGCAACCTATAATGTTAATTTTTCAGGTGGAAGTGAGAAAGTTAATTACTATGTGTCTGCTACCAATTTAAATCAAAAGTCAAATTTAGGTAAAGAGTGGAATTTTAATAGAACTAATTTCCAGTCAAATGTAACTGCGAAGCCTAATAAAAACTTATCGATAAATATGAATATTAATGGTAGGTTAGAAACTAGAACTAATCCAGGTGTGCCTGGAGGAGACGATTATAATCTACCTTCCCAAGCAATCTTAAGAAATACTCCACTCGAAAGGCCGTTTGCAAATGATAATCCCAAATATTTAAGTGACCTTGGTGGTCATGCCGCCACAAATTATGCTTTTCTTAATAGAACTTTAGGAGGTAAGTTTAACCAAAATTGGAGAGTATTAACTACTGGCTTAACTGCAGAATACAGCGTACCTGCCATAAAAGGATTAAAGTTTAAAGGAAATTTTTCGCATTATGTGGCAGATTTATTGTACGATAATCATGAATATACTTTTATTACCTATGACTATAACGCCACCAATAATACCTATTTTGACAACGGGAAAGGCAGCACAAATCCTTGGAGGGAGCGTGAACAACGGAAAGAATTTAATACTACCACTCAAGGTTTTGTAACATATGATAATAAATTTGGTAAACATACCATAGGTTCCACTTTTGTAGCAGAACGTATCTTTTTAAAGAGTTTGCGTAATTGGATTCGTTCTTACCCAATTTCTAATAATCTACCATTAATTTACTTCCCAACTGCTCTTCGTTATGATGATTCTGAAAATAGTCAAGCAAGTATCGGTTATGTTGGTAGAGTATTGTATGATTATGCTGATAAATATTATGTGGAAGCATCGGCAAGACGAGATTCATATTTTATTTTTGATCCATCAAAAAGAGTAGGATATTTTCCTTCTGTTTCAGCAGGTTGGAGAATTACCGAAGAGCCTTTTATGAAGAAGCTTCTTAAAAATGAGAATATTCTAAGCGATTTTAAACTTAGAGGATCTTATGGCCTATTAGGAGATAACAGGAACATTGTAGCTCCTTATGCATATTTGCCTGGATATAATTATAACGTGACTACAAATGTTTTAGATGGGCAAGCTTTGCTTACTTCACGAGACAAGGGCTTACCTACAAACTTGCTTTCTTGGACTCAAAGTTTAATTACTGATATTGGAATAGACTTTGGGATGTTCAATAATAAATTAACAGGTACGATTGAATATTTTTATAGAAAGAGAACGGGTTTGCCTGGCACACGAAATGATATTTTACTTCCTTCAGAGCTGGGCTATAGTTTACCGCAAGAAAACCTAAGGTCAGATGCACAATATGGAGAAGAACTTTCCTTATCCTATCAAAATAATTTTCGGAATATTAAATTTAATTTTGGAGGAAATATAGGATATACTCGATCTAAAAATCTGATTTCTTTTAATCCAATATTTTCAAATTCATTGGATCAATACCGAAATTCTACTGAAAATCGTCTATCTAGAATAGATTGGGGTTACGAAGTGCAGGGGCAATTCAGTTCTCAAGAACAAATAAATAATTATAAGGTAAATATTGACGGTCAAGGGAATAAAACTTTAATTCCAGGTGATTTAATTTATAAAGATCAAAATGGAGACGGTAAAATAGATAGTTTTGACGAAAGACCTATTGGTTATGGGGGATTTGGAAATGCCAATGTAAATCCAAATATTAATTTTGGATTTACAGTAGGTGCGTCGTACAAGTCTTTCACTTTTCAAGCAGATTTCTCTGGTGGTTCTGGTTTAACATGGTTTCAAAATAATGAAATGAGGTGGGCTTTCCAAAATGGAAGTGCAAGTGGAGGTAATCTAAATACAATTTTTCTAGATCGCTGGCATCGTAGCGATGTTTATGATTTAAATAGTGCTTGGATTCCAGGGAAATTTCCAGCCAACAGATTTGATCCAAAAAATGGACATAGTAATTATGCTGCCAATTCAGACTTTTGGATGACTGATGTAAAGTTTTTTAGGGCTCGTACGATGGAACTTGCCTACACAATTCCTAGTAAATATTTAAATGTATTTAAATTAAAAAATGCAAGAGTTTATTTGAATGGGTATAACCTATTTTCATTTGATAATCTGAAATCTCTTAATGTAGATCCTGAGATTTCTAATACAAACGGGATACAGGCACCACAAAATAGAATAGTAAACTTTGGTCTCAACTTATCATTTTAACAACACTACTAAATAAATATGAAGAAATTATTGATAACCATGATGGTAGTTCTGATAGGAACTCAATCATGCAAAACAGATAAAGAATTTTTAGATGTTCCACCATTATCCATACTCACGACCGATTTAGTTTTCTCGGATCCTGCGTTAGCTTTATCGGTTTTAGGTGATCTATATAACCGAGCGGTAGATTTTTCGAGTTTAAAAAATGGATGGGCTTCATTTGTAGAATTCTCTGAGGCTTTTCCATCTGATGGAACCACCCTAGCAACTACCACTTGGAATTATGGAACTTGGGGATTATACGAATATGGATATGTACGAGATCTCAACCTTTTTATCGAACGATTGGACGCTTCTAATGCTCTTAATGTAGCTGATAAAGTACGTTTTACTGCTGAAGCTAGATTTTTGAGAGCTCAGTATTATTTTGAAATGGTAAAAAGAATGGGCGGTGTTCCACTCATTACTAAATCATTTATATATGAAAATGGAGCAAATATTTCCACTTTTCAATTTCCTCGTGCTAAAGAATCTGAAATATATGATTTTGTAATAAACGAGGCGGAAGCAATAAAAGGTCTGCTTCCTTCTAGCTCGCTTCAAAAATCAAGAGCAACAGCCGCCGCCGCCTTAGCTATGGAATGCCGAGCCGCTTTGTATGCAGGTTCTATTGCAAGATATGGAGTAAAATCACCATTGGTGACATTGCCAAACGGTGAAGTGGGTATTCCATCAAACAGAGCAGCAGGATACTATACTATTGCTTTAAATTCAGCAAAAGCTATTATTAATGGCTCGGTAGGAGATTATAAATTATATACAGCTACTCCCGATTTGGCAGAAAATTTTGCAGCTATATTTTACGATAAATCAGCCTCAAATAAAGAAACCATATTTATTGAAGATTTTAAGTCTTTTACAGAGAAAACACATCAATTTACTACCCAAACCCAGCCTTTTGCACAATCTGAAGAAGCGGCAAATAGCGACGCAGGTCGTTTAAATCCATCTTTAAATTTGGTGGAAGCTTTTGAAAAATTAGATAATACTTATGCACCTATCGGCACCAGAGATGCTAAGGGTAGTCCAATATATTATACTAATATGCAAGATGCTTTTGCTGGAAGAGATGCTCGTTTAGCAGGAACAATTATATTGCCTGATGCATTATTTAAAGGCAAAAAAGTAGATATATGGGCTGGTTATGTGCTCGCTGATGGGAAAATAGTTTCGGCTGCTAATTCGTCTGTGTTGCAGACTTTACCTGGAACTACCGCTGCAGTCCAAGTTGTTGGAGCTGATGGTCCGGTAGATGGTTTAGCATTTAGAACTCAAACTGGATTTTATATCCGTAAATATTTAGACCCTGCACCTCAATCTGGCACGAGAGGAAGAGGTAGCGATCTTGCTTTTATAAGGTATCGTTTAGGCGAAGTTTTGTTAAATGCTGCCGAAGCAGCTTTTGAACTAGGTGATTTAGGTACAGCTAATTTATATTTTAATCAATTACGAGCTAGGGCAGGACTTACCACTCCTTTTACCTTAACATCCGCAAATGGTTTTGATAGAATTGTTCATGAACGCCGAGTTGAACTTGTATTTGAAGGGCATACTTTATTTGATACTAAAAGATGGAGAATTGCCAATGATGTGTGGGATGGAACAAAAATGACAGTTGCAGATCTTGTAGCCAATATTGGAGTGGCTACCAAGCGAAATACCCAGCCATTTGGATTATATCCTTATAAATTGCACAGTCCGGGAAATCCAAATCATGGTAAATGGACTTACAGAGAAGTCTTACCTGGGAGGGTTACGGGGGCTTTGGCATTTAGAAATGGTAATTACTATTCCCAAATAGCTGATAACTTAATAATTGCAAATCCTAAGTTAGTCAGACAACCCAATCAATAAATTTTAAATTTAGTATTGAATAATACTATTAAAAAAATATAGATTATGAATAATAAACTTTTCGCCTTCCTACTTTTAGTAGTTGCAATAACAATAATAAGTTGTGATAAAGACAATTTTGAACCGCCGAAATCTGTTCTGAGTGGTAGATTGACTTATAAAGGAGATTCTATTGGAGTTGAATATAATCAAGTTCCCTTTAATCTATTTCAACCAGGTTTTGGGAGAATAGGGGCTATAACCGGTACTTTTACTCCAGAAGGAACCTACCAAGTTTTAACTTTTGATGGGGATTATAAATTTACAATCCCAAAAAATCAAGGGCCATTTTTGTGGAAAGAGTTAACAAGTAATTCTAGAGATACTCTCATTGTATCATTAAAAGGGGCACAAACTGTAGATATTGAGGTTATTCCGTTTTATATGATTAGAAAGCCCAACTTTACCCAAAGTTCTGGTAAAGTAAATGCAACATTTGATATTGAAAAAGTAGTAACAGATGTCAACGCTAAAAATATTCAAACTGTTAGTTTATTTATAAATAAAACACAGTTTGTCTCAAATCAGACTAATGAAAAACTAGCTCAAGCAGATATTGTGGGAACTACCATTACAAATTTTAGTAATTTAAACATGAGTGTTACCATACCTACATTACCTACCCCCAATGAAAAATATGTTTTCGCTAGAATAGGTATAAGAATTGTTGGAGTTGAAGATTGGATTTACTCTCCAATTAGAAAAATAGCCCTTTAATTAACGTATTTTTTGTTTTTTATACTTTTTTGCTTTTTGTTGATTGAAATCAATCAACAAAAAGCAAACTTTAACTTATTTTAAAATCTCAAATTATGAGACATTTATGGCTTGTCATTTTAGTTTTGATTTTTAATTTTAGTAAAGCTCAAACACGAGTTGATGTTACTAAATACAAAAATAATGGAGAAACCAAGTTAGTCATAAATAAAAATCTTATAAAAATTAACTGGCCTGCTGGAAATAAGCAATCTGGAGAATTGCTTATTGATATGGAAACTAATAAGCCACTTTTTAGGAGTATTAGTTTGATAAAAAATAATATTTCAAAACAAATTGCAAAAGAACTTGATCCTGCATTTGTACTTACTGTTGGTAAAAGGGATTTAATATCTCAAAACGGGTGGAATATTTTTTTTGACAAAACCAACAAGAAACCCAATACTTCTCATGCTATAAGTTTAACAAAAAAAGGAGTTTTGGTAAAAACGATTGGTTCGAGTACCATTCTTATTATTTCTGAGCTTAATACACCAACATTTTCTGGAAATCTTGAACTTACACTTTATAATGGTTCTCCATTATTTAATGTGGCAGCTGTAGTTTCTACGCAAATAGACTCAACGGCCATTCTATATGATGCAGGCTTAGTAACTGCTCAACCCAATTGGAAAAAAATAGCTTGGGCAGATACGGATAATCAGATGCAATCGATAAATGCAGATTTGAGCCAAAGTAGTAAAGCTCAAGCTGTAAAATACCGAACAATTATTGGTTCCAATATGGCTGGAAGCCTTGCTGTTTTTCCTGCTCCTCATCAATATTTTTATCCATTAGATGAAGCCTATAATCTTGACTTTACTTGGTATGGGAAAAACTACAAAAGTCTTTTGCCTACATTCGGCATCGGAATTAGGCAAGATCCCATGGGAGATAAGCGTTGGGTACCTTGGGTAAATGCCCCTCCGAAAACGAATCAAAGGCTAAATTTTTTCTGTATGTTAAATACCGATAGCCCAACTGTTTTATTAGAGGAGGTAAAGAAATTTACCCATAATGACAAATACCCAGAATTAGCTGGGTATAAAACAATGTCTAGTCATTTTCATAATGAGCATACAATGAAAACGGTTTTGGCAGGAAAACCAGTTCCAGAGATACCCAATTTTGTAACGGTATTTAAAAATTCTGGTGTAAACATAGTGCATCTAGCCGAATTTCATGGCACTGGACATCCTAAAGGTCCTGATGACCAACGCTTAATAGAATTAAAAACACTTTTTGGTGAATGTAGCCGTCTGTCAGACTCTAATTTTTTATTATTACCTGGTGAAGAACCCAACAATTTTTTTGGTGGACATTGGCTTGATTTTTTTCCTAAACCAGTATATTGGATTATGTCAAGAAAGCCGGATATGCCTTTCTTAAGTGAAGATCCAATTTATGGAAAAGTATATCGAATCGGCGACAAACATGATATGTTGAAGCTATTGGAATTAGAAAATGGATTGGCTTGGACTGCACATGCTCGTACAAAAGGTTCTACCGGTTTCCCTGATAAATATAAAGACGAAGCATTTTTTAAATCGGATCATTTTTTCGGTGCCGCATGGAAGAACATACCTGCCGATTTATCATTGCCAAGACTTAGCCCAAGAGTGCTGAATCTAATGGATGATATGGCAAATTGGGGTTTAAAAAAGCATGTAATTGCTGAGGCTGATATCTTTTCAATGGAACCTGAAAATGAAACCTATGCTCATTTGAATGTAAATTATTTGCAAATGGATAATTTGCCAAACTTTAAAGATGGATGGAAACCTATTTTAGATGTGATGAAACAAGGTAAGTTCTTTGTTTCCACAGGAGAAATCATGCTTCCAAGTTTTACTATTAATGGTAAAGGAGCTGGCGAAACTTTAAAACTGCCAAATAATGGGAATGTAATAATTTCTTTAGCGATTAATTGGACTTTTCCACTCACATTTGTTGAAATAATTTCTGGCGATGGAAAACAAGTTTATAGAAAAAGAATAGACATGACTTCTTCAAAAGCATTTGGACAAAAGCAATTAAAAATACCAATTAATTTGAAAAATAGAACGTGGGTTAGAGTCGAAGTATGGGATGCAGCCATCAATGGAGCGTTTACGCAGCAAGTCTGGTTAGACTAATTATTTTTAAATTACAATTTGTTAAAACTAAAAAACTATTAAAATGCGTATTTTTATAACTATACTTTTACTATCAGGCTTTTTATTTGTATCCTGTGTAAAAAAAGCAAGTTCAGGTTCAATACAAAGCAATATCCATTTGACTAAAAGGCGAGCTGAAGTATTGTTTTTAGGTAATAAAAGTAAACATCATGATTCTGGCAGATATGCACATTGGCTTGCAATTTCTCTTTTCAAAGAAGGCATTAATTTGACCTATACGGTAGAACTCAATGACTTAAATAGAGAAAATCTTAGTCATTATGATGGTTTAATTATTTATGCAAATCACGACTCTCTTTCGATTAGTCAGGAGAATGCGATGAAAGAATTTGTAGAAAGTGGAAAAGGTTTAATTCCCTTACACTCAGCTTCAGGGTGTTTTAAAAATTCCGATTGGTATATAAAAACTATTGGAGGTCAATTTAAATCGCACGGGCAAGGGGCTTTTTCAACCACAATCATAAATAAAAATCATCCAGTTACTAAGGGAATCTCTGAATTTGTAACTTCTTGGGATGAAACCTATATTCATCAAAATCTTAATCCTGATATGAAGGTATTAATGACTCGTCAAGAAGGTGCTAGGCAAGAACCTTATACTTGGGTGAGAAACGAAGGGAAAGGAAGGGTTTTTTATACTGCTTATGGGCATAGTGATAGTACATGGAAAAATCCTGGTTTTCAAAAATTGGTAAATAGTGGAGTGCTATGGGCTATTGGGAAAAATGTTCAAAAAGAAATTTCAAATTTACAAATTCCCAATGTGGATATTTATGAATCTTCTGGCATTGCTATATCAGATTACACTAAAAGACATTTGGTGCCAAAAATGCAAGATGCTTTGCAGCCTTCAGAATCTATGAAATTGATACAAGTACCCGTTGATTTTGAGGTAAAATTGTTTGCAGCAGAACCAGATATTGTAAATCCTATTGCGATGTCATGGGATGAAAAAGGCCGGCTTTGGATTGTAGAATCAGTGGATTATCCAAATACTTTTTTAGAAACAGACGGAGCCGCCAATGACCGAATAAAAATATGCGAAGATACTGATGGAGATGGGAAAGCCGATAAATTTACAGTCTTTGCTGATAAGCTCAATATTCCCACAAGTATGGTATTTGCTAACGGAGGAATTATAGTCTCTATGGCTCCCCATTTTGTTTTTCTTAAAGATACAGATGGAGATGACAAAGCGGATATTAGAGAAAATATAATGACAGGTTGGGATAAATTAGATACACATTTTGGACCCTCAAATTTGCAATATGGATTTAATAATAAGATTTGGGGAGTAGTAGGCTCTGGATTTAATGGAAAAACGAAAGATGGTAAATCTCTAAGTTTCAGAACAGGTGTTTATAACGTAAATCCCGATGGTACAAATTTTGATTTTTTGGGCAATACTAGTAATAATACCTGGGGACTAGGTTTAACCGAAGATAACAATGTGTTTATTTCTACAGCAAATAATACACACAGTGCATTTTATTCAATGCCAGGAAAAGTTATGCAAAGAAGTCTTCCTGGTTCTTCTTTATTATCCGTTCAAAAAATTGACGGCCATTACGATTCTCATTCATTAACACCAAATTTAAGGCAAGTTGATGTCGTGGGTGGCTTTACCTCTGCGGCTGGTCATCATTTTTATACGGCTCGTAGTTTTCCGAAATCATATTGGAATAGAGTGGCATTTATTTGTGAACCTACCGTTAGACTTATTCACAACGCCATAATTGAACCCAAAGGAGCGGGTTTTTCTGAAAAAGATGGATGGAATTTCTTAGCAAGCTCTGATGAATGGGTGGGGCCAGTACAAGCTGAAGTTGGGCCAGATGGTGCTCTATGGGTGGCAGATTGGTACAACTTCATTATTCAGCACAATGTTTTTGTCGAACGTCAAGCTCCTTCACTAAATGTTTTGCCTTTTAAAGAGCAACCAAGAGGCCAAGGAAACGCCTTTATCAGTCCTTTAAGAGATATAAATTTTGGTAGAATATACAGAGTTGTCTATAAAAAATCAAAACCTTATCAACCTATAAGTTTAACTTCCAATGATAACTCTGGTTTAATAAATGCTTTGAAAAGTGACAATATGTTTTGGCGTATGACCGCCCAGCGACTAATTGTTGAATCTAAGAATCAGGTGGTAATTCCAGATTTGTACAAAATAATAACTGATAAAAAAGTAGATGAAATAGGATTAAATAGCCCTGCTGTTCATGCTATTTGGACTTTGCATGGTTTGAATGCTTTATCAGGTTTAAATACAGATGCACTTGAAATTGTATATGATGCATTAAAACACCCAGCACCAGGCGTACGTAAAGCTGCTATTGAAACTTTACCTAAATCAAATTTGACTTTAGAGAATTTTCAAAAAATTGATATCCTTAACGACTTAAATTCAAATGTTAGGATGTCTGCAATGCTAGCTATAGCTGAAATGCCATATTCTGAATCAGCTGGTGCTGCTTTATATAAAGCAGCACTAAAACCCAATAATGAAAATGACGAATGGATAAATCAGGCTTTGTTTGTTGCTTCTTCTGCTCATAGAGAAGGTTTTTTAAAAGAAGCTAGCAATTATCCACCCATAAATTCTGAAAGCGAAAACAAACTTTGTAATAAAATAGTTACTGGAATAAAAAATGAGATTTATGTTTTACAACGAAGAACTTCATTCCCCATTTCTCCAAACGTTGAAAATAAGGAGATAGTAATAAAAGGGAAAATTACAAAGGATAGAAGAGATTTAGAAGGATTTATTGTTGGCCAAGGTGGAAATGAGGAAGGATTTGGACTATATATTAAAAATAATAAGCTAATAATAGAACTAAAACAAGATGGTAAAATATATGCTGTAGCAACAAAAGACCCTTTGCCAGAACAATTTAATTTTGAATGTAAAATTTTACAGCAGGGGCTTGTTCGATTAGAGATTGATGGAAAAAATAGTGCGGAGGGGAAAATTCCATTTTTATTCAAAAAACCACTCGTGCAAGCTGTTAGATATTTAAGAGATATTGACAATGAAAATTCTATAAGTTCCTATAGTACTGCATATTCTTCTCCTTTTGATTTTGTTGGTACTATTCAAAATGCTACTTTCGAGGTTAGGAATCCTGTTATTGATGGTTCAAAACCGCAAGTAGTAAAAACGACTTCGGAAAATATTACGGTAATAAACATAAAAGTTATTCCCGAGCAGATGAAATATGATTTAAAAGAAATTAATGTGAAAGCAGGACTTCCCGTAGTTTTGACACTTGAAAATCCTGATAATATGCAACATAATTTAGTTATTTGTAAAAAAGGCACAAAGGAAAAAGTTGGAAAGGCGGCTGATTTGATGGCTCAAGATCCGAAGTCGGTTGAAAAAAATTATGTTCCTGTTATGTCAGAAATTTTGGCTGCAACCAAATTAGTAAACCCAGGAGAAACAGCTACTATAGAGTTCATAGCTCCTACTATCCCAGGAGATTATCCTTATATTTGCACATTTCCTGGACATTGGAGCATAATGCAGGGTATAATGCATGTGAAATAACCATTCTTACCTAAACCTTAAAAAAATAGAAAAATGAAATTCAAATTAGTTCAAATGTCAAACCTAAAGCTTTTTAGAAAACTTTTTTTCTATTTTGCTTTATGCTCAATACCTTTTTTGCTTTATAATTGTCAAAAAGGAAAGTCAAAATCTAAGATAATATCGAAGCCAATTAGCGTTTTAATTGTTGGCGGTGGCTCCTCTCATAATTTTGCAAAATGGTATAAAAATGCGGACTCTGTAACCCTTAGTCGCGATAGATTGGCAAACGTTACTTATGTAAGTGACCCAGATTCTATTCTTATTTATATTGAAAATACAGATGTTCTATTTTTAAGTAATAACAAACCCATTCCTAATGAAGCCGTAAGGAAAGCAATTTTAGACTTTGCTGATGCAGGTAAAGGATTATTAATTGCTCATGCTGCAATGTGGTATAACTGGAAAGATTGGCCTATTTATAATAAGCAGATTGCTGGTGGAGGCTCAAGAGGTCATGATAAATATGGCAGTTTTGAGGTGACCGTTACCGCTCCAGAACACCCAATAATGAAAGGAGTTGAATCTAAATTTACACTCAAAGATGAGCGATATTATTACATCCCAGATAAAGATGCACTTGGAATTGAGACTTTGGCCACTTCGAGTGTTTCCACCTCTGAAAAGGTATTTCCTTCTGTGTTTGTTGTTAAACACCCTAAAGCCAGAATTGTAGGTTTGGCATTAGGACACGATTCGGAGTCACACAATTATGTTAACTACCAGGTTTTATTAAGGAATTCTATCCAATGGCTGGCAAAAAAATAATTAATATATTTGAATTTTAAATAATCAATTTTTAAACAGATGAATAATAAAAAAATTACAGTTGTAATTGTTGGATTGGGTTTCGGGAAAGAGTTTATTCCCATCTATCAGAGTCATCCTAATATTAAAGCGGTAGGAATTTGTACACGTAATAAAAAAACGAGAGATGATATAGCCGCAAAATTTAATTTAGATCCAAACCTCTGTTTTGAAAATTTTGATGACATTCCTAAACGAGAGGACGTTGATGCAATACACATAGTTACTCCTGTTCCCGATCATGCAAGAATGGCTATTGCCTCACTTAACGCAAACAAGCATACAGCTTGTACTATTCCGATGGCCATGACTGTAGATGATTGTAAAGCTATTGTTGAAGCAAAAAAAAGAGCGAATAAAGTATATATGATGATGGAAACAGCCCTTTACACTCGGGAGTTTTTATACGGACTTCAATTAGCGGATAGTGGGCAATTGGGCAGAATTCAGTTTGTAAGGGGCTCACATATTCAAGATATGAGCATGGATGGATGGGATGAATACTGGAAGGGATATCCGCCAATGTTAAATGGAACCCACGCAATTTCTCCATTATTAAAAATAAATCACACTACTGCTGAAACCGTTGTTTGTCATGGTTCAGGTCGCTTAAGTGATGATTTAGCTAGTAGATATGGATCGCCTTTTGCTGTTGAAACTGCTACTTTTACTTTGAAAAACTCGGATGTGGTTGCAGAAGCTACAAGGTCTCTTTTTGATGTGGTTAGACAATATAGAGAAAGTTATGATGTTTATGGCACCAAGATGTCATTTGAATGGGAGCAATTACAAGACGAAGAACACATTATTTTTGATGGAGGAGAAAATGCTAAGCGAATAAATGTACCCGATACGGATGAAATGTTAATTAAAGAAATCAAGCACTTTACCAAACGAGAAAAAATTGATGATCCAAATCATGTTTCATTTTTGCAGGGAGCTGGTCATGGAGGGTCACATCCGCACTTAGTACAAGAATTTATGGCAGCTATCATTGAAGAAAGAGATTCTGCTGTTGATGCAGTTTTAGCAGCAAATTATACTTGTGCGGGTATTTGTGCACATGAGTCAGCCATGAAAGGGGGGATTAGAGTTACTATTCCTGATTTTTCCTAAAATAAAAAGGATTGAATTTTGTTATTTTGCTCATAAAAATATTTCTACTCTAATTATTTTGTGGAGGTTTACATTTGATTTTAATAAATTTAGGCAGTTTTGCCCACTTTTTAGGCGAATAGAATGTTTGCCCCACAAAATATCACGGTACCAAAAAAATTGGTTCAATAGGAAAAATCTTGGATTTCATCAAGAATCTATAAGTCTTTACATTGTTTTTTCTCAATTTTTAAAACTTGCATCTGAATTATGATTCAATTTGGAGTTAGTACTTTTGTTTGGGTGTCTCCTTTTAATACCCAATCTTTTGATTTATTATACAAAATATCCGAAATGGGATATGATATTATTGAAGTGGCTGTAGAAGATAAAAACATAATTGATTGGAATAAATTAAAAAAAATTGCCGAAAAATTGGGTTTGAAAATTACGATTAGCGGAGCTTTTGGACTAAATAGGGATATTTCAAGTGTTAATCCTTCTGTAAGGAGAGAGGGATTTGACTATATAGTAGATTGTATTCAAATTGCAGCAGATATGGGCAGTCCAATTTTTACAGGCCCTGTTTATTCGGCAGTTGGAAAAACACGAATGGTTTCTTCTGAACAAAAATCCCAAGAAAGGGCGTGGTGTGTAGAAAATCTACAAAAGGTGGGTGAAATTGCAAAAAAAAATGGAATAATAATTGGAGTCGAGCCGCTTAATCGATTTGAAACCGATATGATTAATACTGCTGATCAAGCACTATCCTTGGTAAATGAAGTATCGAGTCCGACTATAAAAATCTCTCTTGATACTTTTCATAATAATATAGAAGAGAAAAACATCGCAGCATCTATAATAAAGATTGGAAAAGATCTTTTGTGTCATATCCAAGGAAATGAAAGTGATAGAGGAACCCCTGGGACTGGAAATGTTGACTGGATTGGAATAAAAAATGCCCTTGAAACAATAGGATATGAAGGAGCAATAGTTTTAGAAACATTCGGTGCCCCTTCCGAAGAATTGGCCAAAGCCGCTTCAATTTGGAGACCTTTAGCCAATAGTCCTGATGAATTAGCATCAGAGGGATTAGCTTTTTATAAATCAATATTTATTTAGTAATTAATTTGAATATCATTTCCTTTAATTTTTTTTCAAATATTATGTTTAATCTTTAAAAGTATCTTTAGTTTATTTAAAGCCGACATAAATAATTAGAATATGTACAAATTCATTGAAAAGAGTTAAAAAAAACTATTATAAAGTCTTAAATGGACATGCCCAACTCCGATTTCAAACAAGGCTAGCCATGATTAATGGCATAATTGAGAGTAATCGAGTGAATATTCCACAATATGCTTGGTTAGTCTGTCTTGGAGCATTCGTCAAATTAGATGCTAAAAAGTATAAAAAAATACCTCCAAAATACAGATAAGACAGCAGTCTTTTTCAAATTGTTCTGAGATGGATAAAGTCGGGACATTTTAGAATTAATCACCTTTTATCAGCTATACTATTTTGTGTACGGTTTTAAAATCTCATCTATTTGTACATCTATATCTAGTACTTCTATGAATAAATTTCTCAAATTACTACTGTTTTTTTTTTCACTTAGTGCTTATTCTCAAAACCGCCCAAATATCGTCTTTATTATTGCTGATGACTTAGGGCAGGAAGATTTGGGATGTTATGGAAATCCATTTAACGAAACTCCAAACATTGATAAATTAGCCAAAAACGGCATTTTATTTACTCAAAGCTACTCGGCAAGCCCTGTTTGTTCGCCTTCAAGGGGGGCTTTGATGACTGGTAAGCACCCTGCCCGTACAAAATTGACAAATTTTATAGGTGGTGAACGGAAAGATTCCCTTTCACCTGTAAATCCAGCAAATTGGCAGCGGTCGTTGCCAGCTTCCGAAATTACGATTGCTGAAAAACTGAAAGAAAAAGGCTATGCAACTGCTATGATTGGCAAGTGGCACTTGGGCATTGCTGAGGGTGAAACCGCTTGGGGACAAGGCTTTGACTTTGGCAAAGTTATTGGTAAAAACGGCTTAGATTATTATAATTATAGCATCTTCGAAGATAATTTAAAAAATGAATGGAAAGATGACGGCACACATTATTTGACAGACAAACTAAGCGATTATGCCATAGAATTTATCAAGGAAACACCTAACAATCAACCGTTTTTTTTGTATTTAGCCTATTCCGCCCCTCATGTTTTGCTTATACCAAGAGGAGATAAACTAGCAAAATATATGCTGAAATACGAAAAATATGGTAATAAATTTAATCCAAATTATGCCGCTATGATTGAAAGTATGGACGATGGCGTTGGAAAAATTATTGAACAATTAAAATTAAAAAATCTCCTCGAAAACACGATTATAGTTTTTACTTCCGATAATGGATTTGTAGGATTACCCGAATTGGGGCCAACTCCAAATAGCGTTTCAAAATATAGAAAATGGAAAGGTCATGTTTATGAAGGCGGAATTCGTACACCCTTACTCATCAGTTGGAAAGGCAAATTTATTGCTAATAGCACTTGTCAAAATCAAGTAGTAAATACCGATTTTTTTAATACTTTTTTGGAAGTTTTGGGTGAAAAAGCAGACGAAAATTTAGACAGCAAAAGTTTTTATTCATCATTGAAAAGTCCTACTCAAAATATTGAGCGAACAGATATATTTTGGCATTATCCACATTTTAGCAATCAATTAGGCAGACCAGCTGGAGCAATAAGATTGGGTGATTGGAAATTAATAAAGAGCTACGAAACCAATAAAATTGAGCTTTTTAATATTGCCAATGATATTGCCGAAACCTACGACTTATCAAAGACAAACATCTCAAAAGCTAATGAATTAAATGATTTATTGCTCAAAAGATTGAATGAAATGAATGCAAATATGCCTATCAAAAAATAAAATCTGTCGTTTGTCTCCAATAGTCAATTTTTACAACTTCATTAAATCCTATAGTTCGTTAAAAAATGTACGATCTAAAAGGCACCTTGGTTTTGAATTTGCAAACCAAAACTCAAAACACCATGACTGAGCTAAAAGCAACAATCACAACAAGATTAAATAAGATAGATGGCGTAAACAAATCAAGGAAGGAGTTTTTTACTCACACACTTAATTTATTTTTATCAATCCGTAGTAGGATTAATTTTTTACAACTTTCTTGATATTCTAATACAAATGTTCAATGAAACCTTCGGTATCTATTTCTGTGTGTATAATGGTGTGAAAGTGTATGCTTTTTTTAGGAAAAGAAAAGTGTGCTAACCGCTAAATACTGGACACCAACCGTCAATTAAAATTACGATTGAATTTAATTTAAAATTGTTGAATAATTTATAAACCAGATTCTAAGTAATAAATGCAACCGTTATAGGTTGAAATAAGAGTCATAAAGTCTAAACTTTGAGGTTCTCACCCCAAAAAAAATATATGTCCCCAAATTGTTAATATGTAAAAAAAAGAAGGACTAGACAAAAATACGTATGTAATTTTTGCCTCAGACAATGGTCCATGGAAAATATTCAACCAACATGGCGGGTCAGCGGGTCTACTTTATGGTGGCAAAGGAACTTCTTATGAGGGTGGCATGCGATTACCATCATTGGTATGGGGTCCTGGACACGTAAAACCTGGCATGGTTTCAAAAATGGGTAGTACCTTAGATTTACTCCCTACATTGAGTAAGCTGGCTGGTGTAGCTTTGCCAGCCGACCGCCAATTGGATGGTTATGACCTTTCTGATGTTTGGAAAGGAAAAGAGGAAACACCTAGAAATGAAATGTTTTTTTATCATGCTACCAAGCTATTCGCTGCCAGAAAAGGATCATACAAAAATATATTTTTTGAAAAATAATCCTGATGGATATCCAGAAAAAATAGAGACTTTAGAAAAGGCTCAGTTGTTTAACCTTTCTGTTGACCCCTCAGAACGATTTGATATTGCCGACAGAAACCCTGAAATAATTGAAAAGATTTCCAAAATGGTAGCCAAACATAAAGAAGGCTTGATAAAAGTACCAAATAATTTGGAAAAGTTTATCACCAATTAGGCCTTTGTGGCATTTTTACAAATGTTTTCATTCTGGCAAAGGTCGATTCGTTGAAAATTGAATAATAAAAATGGTGTATTAGTTTTTAAGTTGTCAAGATTCTTCACATGGTAAATTTTCAAAAAATGCACCTAATAGGAATGCCTACCAAAGTTATTATGAACGAGTTTAATTTTAGTTGAAACAGAATATTTTTGACAAATATTTATAATAGGAACACTTGGTAGCGACCGGTTTTCCTAGCCAAATAAAAAGTATTGATATAACACTTGGCCTGTATGAATTGGCTCAAGACTAAGTCGAAAAATATGATATAAAAGGTCTTTATCCTGACCTTTTGAAAACCATAATGGTTCATGTAGAAAAACCCGACAAGATTTGGGCGATGATTAGATGGGGCACGAAGGTGCAAACAAACTTTTGCCAGCAAAAATGTATTAGTAAATTTTAATCATAGTTTAAGTTAAAAACAAATTCCCAGTAGTTTCTATTGGGAATTTTTATTTTTTTCACAAACAACATTTCACCAACATAAATATTGAGTATTTAAAGACTCCAGTTTTGAAGCATATTTGTACGATTCAGACACCGAAATCAAAAACACCATGCGATTTATTCAACTAAGTAGCCAGGATAGCCATTTAGGTATTGATACACAAGAAATGAGATACGAAAATCGATATAATAGCTTGATTATCAACAAATTAAACAATATATTTTTATCGATTGTTTTCTTTTGAGCACTTGATATGCTCAATAAAAAAATCTGTGAAAGTACATTATAACGGTTATAATGTAAATTTTGTAGGAAGTTTTTTTGCAATAATATACATTTGGCAAAATTTTCCATTTGTAAAATTTGGTCGGTGATTGAAAGTGCTCCATTTACCTTGCAGTTTTCCATAAGTAATTAGTTTAGCGAACCGTTTTGGTCCAACACTTTAAATGAAAAAATATAAACCTTACGAACAAAACATAATTTCTTTTTTTGCACAAGGTAATTATACCCAAATAAACTCAATGAATGGAAGCGTTTCTATTTATGCCAAAACACTTAAAAAATTTGAATTAGAACTCTCTGAGCAAAAGCAATTTGTAAGAGTAAATAAATCAGTTATTGTGAATTTGTTATTCGTCAATAAAATAAACAAAGATGTTATCGAATTATGCAACGGAACGATTGTGAAGATTTCTAGAAGAAGAAAAAAAATGTTTGAACTTTTATATTATAATCAAATACCATGAAATTTTACTTTATTTTAGTCTTTTGTTTTTTATGTAATTTAAGTGTATTTGGTCAAATTTCAGCTCTAAATAGTACTGATGGTTCAATTCTAATTACCCCAAGAGGTTTAAAAGGTAAAACTAATAATTGTGTCTCTTTAGGTGAAAATGCCTTGTTTTCTAATACAACAGGGATTGGCAATACAGCAATTGGTAATTTTAGTTTGAGTTTAAATACAACAGGAAATTATAATACAGCTAATGGCTCTTCTGCACTTAATTCCAATACAATAGGATATGCCAATACTGCCTATGGTTATGATGCTCTCAAATCAAATACAACAGGTAGTACCAATACAGCCAACGGTGTCGAGGCTCTAAAGGCAAATACAACTGGGTATAATAATACAGCAAATGGTTGTTTTGTTCTTAATACAAATACAACAGGGTATAACAATACAGCCACTGGTTTTTTGTCATTGCAATCAAATACAATAGGGAGTGTCAATACAGCCAATGGCGTTGAAGCTCTTAAATCAAATACAACAGGTTCTGATAATACTGCAATTGGTGCATATACCTTAAACAATAATACAACGGGTGGTGGCAATACTGCCAATGGTATTCGTAGCCTCCAAAGCAATATCTCAGGTTATAGTAATACCGCGAGTGGAGTTGATGCCCTTCGTCAAAATACAACAGGGTATAATAATACAGCAATTGGTACTTTTGCACTAAGGTCAAATACAATAGGAGATTCTAATGTAGCTATTGGACAATCTGCTTTATTTTCAAATGCAAATAATTCAGGTTCAGTAGCAATTGGATTTCAGTCTATGTCAAATGCCGATTCTCGAACTACAGGTATTTATAAGCTGCGACCCATTCTCCAACAGGGATTCAACTAAATTAAGATATGATTCAATGTTACTTCTAAAAGGAATTGAGTGCTTCAATCCCTCTAAAGAAGTCGATTTGTGTTTCTGTTTTTAAAGATACCTAACTATTTTCATTCGACCAAAGTTTTCGCATTTTCATACATACTTGCTGGTGTTGCATATTTCAACGATTGATGAAATCGGTCATGATTGTAGAACTCAAAATATCGTTGCAATCCTCTATAAAGAGATTTTCCATCTTCATAGCACTGCAAATAGATGTTCTCATATTTTACCGAACGCCACAATCGTTCAATGAAAATATTATCAATTGCCCTTCCTTTTCCATCCATTGAAATCTTTATCTCATTGTCCTTGAGTACGCTAATGTGTGCTAAACTCGTGTATTGACTGCCTTGGTCAGTATTGAAGATTTCAGGCTTTCCGTGTTTTTGTAGGGTATCCTGCAATAATTTGACACACCAATTGGCATCCATACTGTTGCTCACTTCCCAATGCAAAACATATCTTGTGTGCAAATCAATAATAGCCGCAAGGTACATAAACCCCTTATCCATAGGCACATAAGTGATATCCGTTGCCCAAACTTGGTTTCTGCGAACAATTTCTAAACTTCGTAATAAGTAAGGAAACTTTTCGTGTTCTGGATTTGATACCGTGGTTTTCGGTACCCGATAAATGGTTTGCCAATTAATCAATTTCATCAACCGACGAACACGCTTTTCGTTGATAGCATAGCCTTTGCTTTGCAAATAAACAGTCAATTTTCGATACCCATAAAAGGGCGTTTCCAAATACTTTTCGTCCAATATTCGCATCAATTCAAGGTTTTCAACTGATTCAGGGACAGGGTTGTAGTAAAGAAAATTACGATTAATGGTCAATAAATTACATTGTTTTGCAAAACTAATTTTCGGATGAAGTTCAACCATCTGCTGGCGGGCATCAACAGGAATCAAAGCAACTTTTTTTTTAGAAATTCGTTCTCTAAAGTAAGCTCACCGATACGAGCATAAAGTTTTTCAGTGGGGATGTCGTCTTTGACTTTTTCTTTTTTTCCTTGGGTAAAAACCGCCGAAATATTATGGATAGCCTCAGCTTTCCAATTTGAAATTTGCGTTGGCAAAAGTTCATACTTTTTCGCCAAAACCTCCATTGTAGAGGTTTCCTTCAAGGCTTCAAGGACAACCTTAGCCTTGAAATCCTTCCCATGTGTGCGTCTAGTTCTTGACATAATTATGCTAATTTAAGGATTAATTCCTATCTTAGATACTTGTATCAAAATTGGGGGGCAGCATAAGAAATAAAGGTATTTATATTTATTTATTTTCCTTTTGAATCCGTAAAAGGCAATCTTTTGACAGTTTATGTTCAAATTTTTGAAATTGAAACAACTGTAAGTTTTTAAGATGAAAATAAGCGACAAAAAATATTTTAATTAACTTATTGATAATCAATCGTTAATGTCCAGCACGGTATATTGTCTAATTATTTAATATAATCCGAAAGATTGTTTTCAAAAAATTTCAAAAAGCATAGAAAGCTTGGAGATAAATGTAAAAAAATGTAAATATTAAAACTCACAAATGCAATGATTATTTTATATTTAGGTCCAGGTCTAGGCGGTGGTGTTCTTGCTTTAGTTATTGGCTTTTTAGTATCTCTTTTTACATTTCTTATTGCAATTTTTTGGTATCCTATTAAAAAATTATTAAATTTTTTTTTAATACTAAAAAGAAGTAATGCACGTATTTGTAATCATTATACTCACAATTATTTCAAGTTTGATATTTGGAAAGATTAAGTTTTTAACTCCTTTGTCAGCCTTAAAATTAAGTTATTCAAAGACATTGGGTGGGAAAGTGACTCATGAAGAATTGATAAAAGAGTCGCTATTTCAATAAAAAATCATAGCAATACTTCTAAGTTATTTATTATTAGTTTTGTCGCCCTTTTTAATGGCAATACTCATTCTATTGTTCTTAGATTTAAGTATTGAAAATTATTTTGTTAGTATACAAAATCAACTTATTGTTCTGTTTTCATTTATTACTTTTGGTGCAATCAAGAAGTATGTTTCAAAATAATTATCCCTTTTTATCAAAACTAATTCATAAGATAGCACTTAATAATAATTTTGTTGCCGATACAAGCTTTGATATAGAGCAAATGCTTTATGAAAAAGATGTAGAAAAGCAACAACTCGAACAAGTTATATTTGTTACTGGATTGGCAAGGTCTGGTACTACATCTATATTTAATGCCATATATAAGACAACCGAGTTTGCATCTCTCACTTATCAGAACATGCCTTTCTTGATGATGCCCAATATTTGGAAAAAAATAGCTCCGAAAACGAAAGAACAGACCGTTGAGAGGTTTCATAAAGATGGACTTATGGTTAGTATTAATAGTCCGGAGGCATTTGATGAATATTTTTGGAAACTAAAACTAAGGGATATTTATATTAAAGATTTTTTTTTAGAATTAAATCAAATTGATGAAATATCAATGTCTGAGTATGTGATATACCTCAAATTAGTGTGTCTATCAGACAAAAAACAAAAATATCTTTCAAAAAATAACAATAATATTCTAAGATTCAAATATTTGAAGAAAAAATTTCCTTCAGCCCAAATTTTATTGTTGTTTAGAGATCCACTACAGCATGCTAACTCGCTGCTGAAAGAACATTTGTATTTTTCAGAACATCAAAAAAAAGATAATTTCATTATAGATTATTTTAATTATTTAGGTCACCATGAATTTGGGCTAAATCATAAATATTTTAAATTGAATACAGCTGTTAATAATTCATTTGCACTTGACTCAATTAACTATTGGTTAGCTATCTGGAAATCTTACTACCAATATATCCTAGAAAATCATCTCGCTGATGTAAATTTAGTTTGTTATGAAACCTTGTGTGCAGAGCCTCAAAAAATTGAAACCTATCTCAAAGATCATTTTAAAATAGAAGTATCCCTAAAAAACTATATACCGCCAATATATGACCCCAATAATAATCTTGTTAAAGAGTTGCTCAATGAATGTTTAGAGATTTACGATTCGCTCATTAAAAAAGTACAAATAATAAACACTCAACCTAATTTGCAAGAATTGGCTCATGGTAATTTTAAATTAAACACTTAGACGAAAATAATCTATAAAAATATAATAACTATTTTCTAATAATCAAGTTTTTATCGCTGATGCGAACCGTCTCGAATCCCGTATCTTGATTCTTGTATCTAATTATCTAAATTAAAAAAATACTCAAATACTTTTTACTCTTTTATTCGCTTTTTTTTGTCTCAATTATCAGTGCTGCGGTAGTGAATCATGTACTTAGAGGAGGACAAAAATTAAATAAATATAAAGATTGGATTCTTGAGTTTGCACAAATTCCAGGAAATGCCTATCGTTTTTTGGGTGACAATGTTGATAGTGATGGTAGATATATTAAGAATGAGAACCTAAATAACGGGTTTACCTATTATTCCGATAAATCTTTAATTAATGATGATTTCTTGTTAATTTCAACCTTTGAGCCTTCAAAAGTGGATAGTATAGTAATTAAATTAGTAGAAATAAGGACTAGTAAAGAAATTTATCGATGGGGTTTCAATGAGAAAACATTCAATGATGTAATTGATATTAGTAACACAACTCGTTTTCTTCACCCACTATTATTGAAAGATAAGTCATTAATTTTTATAAATTGGGATGCTGATTTTATAAAAACAGACGATTGGCTAATTAAAGTAGACAGCAACTCGCGAGTGCAATGGATAAATAAAAATCATTTCCACCATTCTATTGAAAAAGAAGATGAGAATACTATTTGGACTTGCACAAAAAGTGAATCTTCATTGCAAGAAAAGCAGTTATTAGTACATGATAATTTAACGACTTTTGGTGATGCTATCATTAAGATTAAAATTCAAAATAATAAGATTTTATTCAAAAAAACAATTCTTTCGATTATTCAAGAAAATAATCTAAACGAGGTCTTGTTTTCTGGGACTGTCGAAGATGATTTAATCCATTTGAATGATGTACAGCCCGCTTTATACAATACAAAACACTGGGATAAAGGAGACTTACTAATCTCATTACGAAATAAAAGTACCATTTTATTATATAGGCCATCCACGAATAAAATACTTTGGTATAAAACTGGCCCATGGCTAAATCAACATGATTGTGATTTTTATGGTCAATCGAAAATAACCTTATTTGGCAATGATGTAGTTCGCTACTCTGGTGGCGACGATTTTATTAATGGTACAAGTAACCAATATGTTTTTGATTTTGAGACAAATGAGGTATCTAAACCCTACCATAAACTATTTACAGATTACCAAATAAAAACTAAAACGGAGGGTAGAAGCGATATTTTGACAAATGATGATATATTTGTGGATGAATCTAATTCTGGGCGTATCATCATTGGAAATAAAGAAGCCCTAAAAGCAGTTTATGCCGAAAGAATTGATAAAAAAAATATAAAAATGTTTAATTGGGTTCGTTATATTAAAAAAGAAGATTTCTTAAAAGTACAATAGCTACGATTGGTTTGGTTCTTTTGTTTCTTGTATTCAAAAAGAATAACCATTAAATAAAAAATACAGAAAATGCTTTTTAAAGAAAAACCCAACATATATCTTTGATTCAAGAAAGAAATATAAAAACAAATAAATTTTAGAAATATATGAAATCAAAAGTTTTACTCTCTATTGCCTTCTCAATGAGTGTTATAGGAGCAATCGCACAAAAAGACAATGTCGGTATTGGTACTACTAAGCCTGACCAATCAGCAGCACTTGAAATCTCTTCAAGTAACAAAGGTTTATTGACTCCAAGAATGAGCCTACAACAACGTAACGCTATTCAAAATCCAGCTACTGGTTTGATGGTTTATCAAACAGACTTATTATCTGGATTCTATTTCTATGATGGAAAAGAGTGGAAGTCAATGGCATCAGAAACTGGAGCAAAGTCAGTAGCAGATGCTAACAACTGGGGATTG
>Ga0247836_1001864_pt1 | contig 32232 bp, 27 predicted proteins | sample LaCruzMarch2015__4_FD_187116 | JGI IMG/M metagenome (GOLD analysis project Ga0247836, IMG submission 187116) | Freshwater microbial communities from meromictic Lake La Cruz, Castile-La Mancha, Spain - LaCruzMarch2015_14m | ecosystem: Environmental > Aquatic > Freshwater > Lake | place: Spain... | reverse complement strand
TTTGGGCTTTTTGATCCACAAACCAGGCTACTTCCTTGTTGGCCAACAACATATAATCTTCAATCAACAGGTTGGTATCCCGGCGTTCTTTTACGTAAGCCTCCAAGGGCGTGCCGTCGGGTGCCAGTTTGAAACGCACTTCATCGGTTTCGAAGCCGATTGCACCATTTTTGGTCCGTTCCTTGCGCATTTTTTTGGCAATACGGTCCATGGTTTTAAGCGCCCATTCTAATTTTGGAAAAATTTCGAGTTCGGTTACGGTTTCTGCCGCAAATCCATCCAATACCGTTTGTGCCTCTTCATAACTAAAACGTTTGGCAGAGTGAATTACCGTTTTGCCAAACCAGCGACTCACCAATTGGTCTTTTTTGTCAAATTCAAACACAGCGGAAAACGTCAGACGATCCTGATGCGGCACCAACGAACACAGGTTGTTCGATAGTTTTTCGGGCAACATAGGGTTCACGCGATCTACCAGATACACCGAAGTACTGCGCTGATACGCTTCTTTGTCCATCGGCGAATCCGGTTTCAAATAATGCGTCACATCGGCAATATGAATCCCGATTTCCAAATTTCCGCTTTCCAACTCCTGGATACTCAAGGCATCATCAAAGTCTTTGGCATCTTCCGGATCAATGGTAAACGTGAGCACATCGCGGAAATCCCGTCTGCGTTCAATTTCCTGATCGGGCACCGTTTCCGGGATGGAATCGGCTTCCCGCATAGATTCTTCGGAGTGCGACAGTTCAAATCCGGCATTTACCAGGATTTTTTTCATCTCAAAATCGTTTCCACCGACAACGCCCAGCACTTCAGTCACCGCGCCCATGGGTACACGGCCATTGCCTTCCTGCCAATCGGTAATTTTAATAACGACTTTATCATTGTCTTTGGCGGTACTGATTTGCTCCAAAGGAATGTACACATCAATGGGCATGTTCGGATTGTCGGGGTAGAACAGCGCGTATTTGCGGTTCAGGCGGATGGTTCCGATAAAAAACTCGTTGGCGCGTTTGAGTACCCGTAAAATTTCGCCTTCCGGTTTGCGCACCGATTGTCCTCTGCGCTGATTCACCCGCGGGGGCGCAGGGAACAGCAGTACTTCCACGGTATCGCCGTGCAAAGCGCCGTTCACGTATTTATTCGGCACGTAAATATCGGTATCCTGTAATTCGCTGACGATGTAGGCTGCGCCCGTGCGGGTCATATCCACCCGGCCCTGAATCACTTTGCGCGATTTATCGGTGGTGCGCCGTGGTTTTTCAATGGCGCGGGGCACCCGATCGAGGTCAAAGGGCTGTACATCTGCTTCTTTTTCAGGAAATTCCGTGGCATTCCTTTTGGGACGGGGTCTCAAAGGTTTAGGTTCAATCGGCTGTTCAGGTTCATCACTAACCTGAATGAGTCGTTGCAACACGATACCATATTTTTGAAGGCTGGATTCCATCACCGAACCGGTTTGTACCAGTTGGTTGAGGGCATGATCTACCGAATCTTTGTTGTTTTCGATGCCCAATTGGTCAATAATCTGACGAGGCGCGTACTGTTTTTTGGGATTGGCGAGCAACAATTTTAAAATGGCAATCTGGAGGTCTTGTGCAGTGAGCTTTCTACTGCTTTTTTGCTTTTTTTTGGTCATATTGAGTAAAATAAGATTAATGTTCAAATCTTGAACACAAAGTTGAGGATAAAACAGGATAATGTGATAAAAAGTTCAGTTGTGTTCAGAAAGATAAAAAAAAGAAAGCAAATACTACCTTGTATCATAAAAAAACATCCGTATTCTCAAATAAACATCCGCATTTTTTAATATAAGTAAAATCTGGTATGATTCTTGGTGTATTTTTAGTACACACACACCATCAAATGTTTAGCATTTTAGTCATAGATGATGAAACGAACTTTCGGGAAGTATTAACAGAAAATTTAATATCCGAAGGTTACGAAGTAAAACAGGCCCACTCAGCAGATGCTGCGGTGGAACTGCTCGCTATGCATACATTTGACATGATCATCCTTGATCTGATTTTGTGTAAAATTTCCGTTTCCAACATTGATTTGGCGCTCGCAAATATGCCTTATGGCAAACAAGGCACGAATGTTTTGGCATTTTTGAAGCAAGCAGGCATCGAAACGCCGGTTTTGGCGATTTCCAATAAAGCCAGCGACGAGATCACCGAAATGCTGGCGCAATACCCACAGTGTTCTTTCAGTTTCAAGTCACGGCTCACCAACCGCATTTATATTCAGAAAACGATTGAATACGCGTTGTTGGCACGCTTGGCAGACGAAGAAAAGTCCGAAAACAGTCCCTTGTACTTGTTGCGCGGCATTCCCCGGAAATTGCATTATGTTATTCGTCAATATTTTATCTCTTTCGAGGCTTATCTGCACAACTTCAAGGGCATCCCGAAGGTTCGCATCGAAATCTTGTTGGAAGATACCAACGACGATATCGGTATCCGGTTCTATCCCCCCATGAACAGCCAGCGTATTTTTTATATGTTTAAAGAATTCGTTTTGTGGCTCGAAAGCAGTGAAAACGTAAGCCCGATCGCCGAATTACCCATCGCGCACGAGCAATTGCAAACCCTTACAATGCAATTGCGGGATGAATTGCAATACTATTCCGCATCTATTGCCGGCCGGTATTGGGATAATTCCTGGGAATCGTATGTACCCGCTGCGCAACATCTACCGTATGAAGGCATTATCGAACTAAATCCGATCAAAATCACCAACAGTTACAAGCTGAAAAACAGCAAACAACTCGGTTATCGGATCAATACGGCCTATAAAACCCTGGAAAAAACAATTTACAGCCAACTTCAGGAGAATAAAACGATTCAAACCCTGGATGCTATAGTAGATTTTTGCGACTTATTCCAGTTGAAAACAATCAAAAACTTGTGCACCCTGCAGCAGGCAAACTATACCATCGCCGTCAACCTCAAAACGGGCAACCCCGATTCGTTTGCCACCAGCATCGCCAAAATCAACTTGACGATCCTGAACGACCTGATGCCCATGCTCGAAGATGCTATGGCCAATTTCCCTGCCAGCAACTAAACTTCCTTTTTTAGCATTTCATTATCTATTCGGTGTACAACTTTACATCGGGTTTCTGCGTTTTGATGCCCAAACGAACTAAATACGCATGGAAAAATTACTTTTTGCCCTTTTTTGCCTTTTGGCCTTCCAAAATTTGAACGCGCAATCGCCTGCACCTGCCGAAAAAAGCGACCCGGAAGCCAAGAAAATACTCGATAAAATCCGCAAAAAATACGAAGGATACAAAACGATTGATGCCAGTTTTTCACTGACCATCGAAGTACCCGCCCAACCCAAACAAGTGCAAAAAGGCCGCATCAGCCAGGAAGGCGATAAGTTTCGACTTGAAATGGACCAACAGGTGATCGTAAGCGATGGTAAAACGACCTGGGTGTACCTGAAAAGCAACAATGAGGTACAAATCAACAACGCCGATCCTGCAGGAACCGACAATGGATTTCTGACTCCCAAAGATTTGCTGAAACGCTACCAGAAAGGCGATTACCTGTATGCTGTGACGGATAAAATTACAGAGGGCGGCAAATTAATGACCCAAATTGAGTTTAAACCGAAAGACAAAGGTTCGGAATATTCCAAGTTACGCATCAGCATCGACGAAAAAACCAATGAAATGAAATCCATTAAAGCCTTTGCAAAAGATGGCTCTCGTTATAGTTTTGTGATTACCAAGTTGACAACCAACAAACCACTTGGTGCTGGAGAGTTTACGTTTGATGTAAAGAAATATCCTGGGGTGAAAGTGGAGGATTTAAGGATGTAGGGTTTATTACTTCCTCGCTAGCGCGGGGTTCCACTCATCGCTAGCGAGGGGTTCCACCCCGTGTTCCAATCTTTCGGATTCTACCCGCAACATTGCAGGCCAATAAAGTATTAAATTTTTATAAATACACAATTAATTAATAACCTTCAAGTTGCAAGTATTTCTTGACTCGGGCAGAGCCCGAATGATCGGTACACGGGGTAGAACCCCGCGCTAGCAGAGTAGAACCCCGCGCTAGCGGAGGAGGTAGGAAATTACTTCCGAATCGCCTCCACAGGATCCATCCGACTAGCCTGTGAGGCCGGAATCAAACCCGACAATACCCCCACAATAATGGAAGTAACAATGCCCACCATCGTATTTCCCAGCGACAAATGAATATCAAAATCGATGGCCTGGGTAATCGCTTCGGTGGTAACCCAGATCAATAATAGGCCGATTAGTCCGCCAACCGCGCACAAAACAATCGCTTCAAACAAGATTTCCAGCAAAATAAACCAGCGTTTGGCCCCTAAGGCCATTTTTATACCAATCAGGTTGGTGCGTTCTTTGACCGATACAAACATGATATTGGCCACCGAGAACATACCCACGACCAAGGCAAAGATGCCGATCACAAAACCAGCCATGTTCAACACACCGAATACGCTGTCAAACAAACTGGCAAGCACAGAAAGCGTATTGGTTGCGAAATTATTTTCCTCTCGGGGCTTCAAACTGCGCTCTGAACGCAAGACACCCACGATTTCATCTTTCATTTCATCGAGGTCTACGCCCGTTTTGGCCTTTACCATCAAACTGCTTTGTTGCCCCCCGCCTTCGCGCCGTACATTAAAACCACGCCGCGCCAGGGTATTGCTCACCAGTACCCCATTATCGAAATTGAACGGCTTTAAAATATCTTTCCCTGATTTTTTCAACACGCCGATTACCCGCAATTTGCGCCCACCCGCACTTACTTCTTTTCCAAGGGGATCAATACTTTGACCAAACAAACCATCGGCAATATTGTAGCCTAAAATACACACATCACTGCCACTTTGGTATTCAATAGAGGAAAAATAGCGGCCTTCGCCTTCAAATTCTAACCCAAACAACTGCCAGCAATCTTCGGTGATGCCCAGGAAAAATACATCCTCTGCATTGGAGGTATTAAATTTCACCGTTTTTGAACCAACATATTGCCAAAACCCCACTTTATCGGCATTTTTTAACCGTTCGTGCAAGGCTTCATATTCTTTAAAGCTAAAATTAGGACGGCGCATCCATTTCCAATAATTAACACCCGGATCTTCTCCCCAGGAGAATTTTTCCACGTAAATAACATCATTCCCCAGCTTGGATAAGCTATTTCGAATGTTATCCTCCAGCGAGTTTACTGCGCTTTTTACGCCAATAATACAGAAAATGCCAATGGTTACACCGAGCAGCGACAAAAACGAACGGAGTTTGTTGCCCATCAATTGCTGCCAGGCTTGAGCAGCGCCTTCAGCCAGAATGCGTATTATTTGGCGCATAAGAGATTGTTACTTTTGTGTAAAAGTCCGAAGCACAAAATGCCTGGCAAAAATCATTCGATAAAGCAAGCGTTTTTGTCTATCAAACCTGCTTCATGGGCCTTTCTTGCTGCTCCAACTGCGCCTCGTTGGCCCGCATTTGATCGCTGGTCATGCTGCTGCCATCGTGGCTCCAGCCGGGCGGACCAAACACGTAACCTAGTTTTTGACGCAAGGTGCGGGCTTTACGGAAGTCTTTCCAGATATTTTGCCACTCATGAAAAACAATGGAGGCAGGATCTGTTTTTTCCATCGATTTGGTTAACCCGTACCGGATGGGTTGATATTGTTCGGATGCCAACTCTGGTTGAAAGGTCCCAAAAAGGCGGTCCCAGATAATGAGCAACATGCCCAAATTGCGATCCAGGTACAAGGCATTGGAAGCATGGTGTACCCGGTGGTGCGAGGGTGTGACCAAAATGTATTCGAGCCAGCCGAGTTTTCCAACATGCTCGGTGTGGACCAAAATACCCCAGGTTTGGGTTGCCGAGAAAATGAATACAATGTCCAGCGCGCTAAAACCCAAAAAGGCAAGCGGCAGGAAATAGATAAATCGGTATAAAGGCTGGAAAACCGAAGACCGGAAGCCGGTGGTCAGGTTATAATGCTCCGAAGAATGGTGGGTAACATGCACGGCCCAGAAAAAACGACTGTGGTGATCCACCCGATGCAGCCAATAAAACAAAAAGTCTTCTGCAATAATCAGCGTAAGCCAATACCAAACCCCAACCGTCCAGTCAATCACCTTAAATTGGAAACAAAGGGTAAGAATCACTACATATACACTCCTGAACAACAAGTCGATACCACTGTTAAGCAGCATCAAATACAAGTTGGTGAGGGTATCCCAGGTGGTATAACTGTGTGTTTTTTTGTAATTGCTCAGGAATATTTCCCCCAAAATCACGACTACATAAATCGGCGTGGAGATCATCAACATCCATTGCTCGCGTAAAGCTTCCATAAAAATTTAAACAAAATTGGTATAAAGGTTAATCAACATCCAAATGCCTACCGCCGTCAACAACACGCCGGAAGCAAAAACAACGGTTCGGATAAATTGGGGGGTGATACGCTGGCCAATCAGGTGAATGATTAAAACTTTGCAAATATCCGATACACATACCACAACCATGGCCGAAATTAAAAATAACATGGCATGGCTTGTTTTCCCAGCCGCAACTTGCTCCGAATTGGCCGCTGCCCCCATGCTGAGCCAAAATAGCCAGTTGGACGGATTAGCCATATTGAGCAAAAATCCTTTCAACATGCTGTACCGATGCTTATCTGTTTCAGGATCAGCGGCTTGTACTGCTCCGACCAAACGCCCCGGCTTTCGAGGCCACATCGCAGAAATACCAAAACCAATGATCAATAAGGCACTCACTGTACCCAATATGGTATGAAATTTATCTTCCTGGGCAAATTCAGCAAGATACTGCGCGCCTCTCCAAGCGGCCAATATCAATAGTACATCGCTCACAAAAGCGCCCGACACCAACATCATGCCATGTCGGACGCCTTTGGTAAGGGTCAATTTTAGACCAATAAAAAACAAGGGTCCCAACAAAAAACCATAGGCAAGTCCTGCCAATCCGCCTCTTAAAATTGCTTCCATAATCAGGCAAAAATCCGCAATGCTTCCAGCCTAATGCGCGAACATGTCGCCCGGAATTTCACGTTTAGATGCTCCAAGCGGACTGTATGCTACCTGCAGACTGCCCGGACCACCACTGTTAAAATAGACAAGTTTTACTTGATGCCAACCTTGTTGCAAATAGGCCATGCCCGTTTCTTCGGTTGCGCCATGCTCCCCATCATTGTTCACAATCACTTGGTTATCAATATACAAGATACTTCCGTCGTCCGAATTTGTCCAAAATTGATAACCCGTTGTGGTTGGAATATTGATAAATCCCTTCCAAACGGTGCCGCAAGTACCGGCAACACAAATTGGATCTAAAGTAAAATCGAAAACATCCGCCGATTTATCGACCAAACCATCGGCAACTGACGCCGCCGTGTATTTACCACGGGCTGTTACTAATTCCATCCGCAAGCCAGGCTCGGGTGCACGGTACATAGACAAGGAAGGCTGCAAGGTAAGGATTTTAACGGTGGCCGTGGATCCATTGCTTTCCAAAAGTCCTGTTTTGTACACTTTGGCCCGCACGGTGCACGCATTTTTAGGCAATAAAGGCTGTTTGTATTCCGGTGAACTTTCTTTGGGCTCCGAACCATCTACGGTGTAACGAATAATCCCCCCTTGCGTTGGCGTACTCATCACGACACTGGGTGCCATCGTTTTTGGATCGTACTTTACTTCTATCTTCGGTTTTGCTACAAAAGCGCCATAATTCGCAATTTTCACCACATAAGCATTTGCTGTTTTGATCATAGCAGGCTTATACTCCGGCAGGGTAATCACTAAGTCTTGCCCCTCGGTAGTCGGTGTGCTTTTGGGGGTTTTGGGATCGCGGTAATCATCGCCCGGACGATCGACAGACAGCACTTTGGTGGCCATACTGTTTTCCCATTTCAGTTTTTCTTTGGTCGCCAACATGCTTACCTCGGTATTGGGAGGCAAATTGATGCCTTTTAACACGAGTTTTTTGTTTTCCGGGTATTTTGGAAAAATGGCATATAGCGCTTTTGTTTTTGGATTAAACGTGTAAAACACTTCTTTTACAGCAAAACCGGGTTCTGGATCGATGGTTTGTTTGAGCAATACATCGCCCCCTGTTTTCCAGCCGTCGATGAGTTCCGGTTTAAAATTGCGGTTACCTGTACTCCATTGATTGGTAATGCGCCACCGACGGGTGTTATAAATTGCTTCTCCATTGATATTCAACCATTTACCAATATCCGCAAGCCGCTCCTGCATGATGGGCGGAATTTGTCCGTGCCCATCCGGGCCAATATCGAGCAAAAAATTACCGCCACGCGATACTTTGTCTATCAGGTGTAATATCAACGCCTGGGATGAATTGTAATCCTGGATGTCTTCCGCCCGATTGTATCCATAAGAAGCACCCATCCCGCGACTTTCCTCCCAGGCATGGTCCTCAAATTCCATATCGGGTTGATATTCAGGGGTATACACGCCGCCATGTTTGAAACGGGTACCACTCCCCCACCGATCATTAACCACAACTTTATCTTTAATTTGGCTTTCGTTGTACAACCAGCTCAGGAATTGCTGCGATTGCCAGGTTTCAGGACTAGCATCCCAGTCGCCATCGGCCCACACGACCCAGGGCTGGTATTGTTGTACCAGATCGTACAATTGTGGCATGGAATGATCGGCAGCAAAACGGCCTGGATCAAATGTCCACAAGGGATTGTACCATTCGTATAAAGAAAAATATAAACCAGGCTTCACCTGCGTTTTTTGCACGGCTTTAAACAAATCACCGACCAAGTCGCGGTTGGGCCCGCGTACATCTGCGCTCCAGGGAAAGCCCCAGGTTTTGCCTGCTTCCTGACTTGGCCACAAGCAAAATCCGTCGTGGTGTTTGGACGTAAGCACCATGTATTTGGCGCCGGCATTTTCAAACATTTTGGCCCACTCGTCGGGATTGAACAACTCCGCTTTAAAATCATCGGCCAGGTCATAATAGTTCCGATCGCCGTAATTAATATGATGAAATTCCCGCACTTTCCCATCGTGGGCGTTGTTTGTCAAGGAGTTAAGGTACCATTCGGCATAGTTGCCTTTGGCGGTATAACCCGGAACAGAATAAACGCCCCAGTGGATAAAAATACCGAATTTAGCATCGGTCCACCATTCTGGCGTTGGGCGCTTATCCAGCGATTCCCAGTCGGGCGTATAGGTAGTAGATGCGGGCTGCGCAGTAGAAAAATAGGGCAAAAGCAGCATCGAGTAAAGCAAAAACACGAAACAAGAAAAGCAAATTCGGAGATTAGCTGACATATCAAACTCATTTTAGGGAGTGTACGAATGGACAAAAGTAGCGTTTTCGCGTTCCTTTGAAAAATTTTAATGAAAAGCTTGTTTATTAAAAACAAACCCTACACATTTGCAGCGTAACAGTACAACAGTACAATGAATTCGAACTGCACTTATTATTTTGGTTATTTTGGATACTTTTTCTATTTTAGAAAAGGGTCGGGAATAGCCTTTGGGTGTAAGTGAAGATAAAAAAGCACTTATTTTACACAAAAAAGGAGTTCCTGCACGTCAGGGGCTCCTTTTTTATTTTGGTCCAATCCGAACAGATGAACACAACGAATTTTGATTTACCGAAACAAAATGGCCCTCGGGTAGTGATTCAGGGCGTGCCAGGTGCCTTTCATGCGGTTGCGGCCCGGCAATTTTTTGGCGTAAAAACGACCTTAGTGCCTGCTGCAACGTTTGAAGAACTCGTGCAATTGGCTTGTTTGCCCACCCATGCCGACGCTGCGGTGATGGCCATTGAAAACAGCATAGCAGGTTCTATCTTGCCCAATTACAGCCTGTTGCAACGCAGTCAACTGCGCATCGTTGGGGAAGTATTGCTGCCCATTCGTCAGAATTTGTTGGCCTTGCCGGGTGTTTCGCTACAAGACCTGGCGTCGGTACACTCCCACCCGATGGCCCTGGCGCAATGCAAGTTATTTTTGAAACAGTTTCCAGAAATGCAATTGGTCGAATCGGAAGATACGGCCATGAGTGCCGCCGAAATTGCCCAAAAAGGCCTGCGCAATCGGGCAGCGATCGCGAGTACTTTAGCCGCAGAACTGTATGGACTGGCCGTTTTAGTCCCGGGTATTGAAGACGATCCCGTCAATTTTACCCGATTTTTAGTGCTCAAACCGGCAACAGATACCCAGCCCTTATCCGGCGCGAATAAAGTATCGCTCCAGTTTGGCATTCCACATCAAAGTGGCAGTTTGAGCCGCATTTTAACCATGCTGGCCGCAGAAGGCGCCAACCTGACCAAAATTCAATCGGCCCCTAAACTCGGAAAAGCCTGGGAATACCAGTTTTTTATCGATTTTATTCATCCGAATCCCGCCCACATTCCCGCTACGCTGCAATTGCTCGACGCTACTACCCAACAACTTCAGGTGTTAGGGGTGTATGAAGCGGGCAAAATGCCAGAAACCCAGCATTTAAATACTAAAAACACGCTAAACACCACACGATGATTCAAACAGCCGCTCGTTTAGACCGTGTTTCCGAATATTATTTTGCCCAAAAGTTGCGCGCCATTGCACAAATGCAGGCCGATGGCAAATCGGTCATCAACCTGGGTATTGGCTCCCCTGATTTACCCCCAGCACCAGCGGTTGAAGCGGCGCTCACAACCGCCCTTGCGCACCCGCAGGCGCATGCGTACCAGTCGTACACAGGTATTCCCGATTTACGCAAGGCCTGGGCCGAATGGTATATGCGCTGGTATGGGGTGACGCTCGATCCGAATACCCAAATATTGCCTTTGATGGGCTCGAAAGAAGGCATTTTGCACCTTGCGATGAGTTTTTTGGAGGCTGGAGATGTTGCTTTATTGCCCAATCCCGGCTATCCAACTTACCGTGCTGCAACTGTTTTGGCTGGTGCCACGCCTTTATATTATGAACTGGATGCGCGCAATCATTGGTTGCCCGATTTAAAAGCACTGGCGACCCAGGATTTGAGCCGGGTAAAAATTATGTGGGTAAATTACCCGCACATGCCTACGGGCGCAAGGGCAAGTGCGGCATTTTTTCAAGATTTAGTCGATTTTGGACGAGAAAATCGTATTTTAATCGTCAATGACAATCCGTACAGCTTTATCTTAAATGATACCCACATGAGTATCCTGGCTGCCGAAGGAGCATCTGAATGGGCCTTGGAATTTAATTCCTTGAGCAAATCGCACAATATGGCGGGCTGGCGGATGGGCATGGTTGCAGGGCATCCGGCTTACCTTCAAGCGATCCTGCGGTTTAAAAGCAACATGGATTCCGGTCAGTTTTACCCGTTACAAAAAGCCGCCGTTGCAGCGCTGCAATTACCGGAAACCTGGTATGAAGGTCTGAATGCACAATATAAGGCCCGACAACAACGTGTTTTTGCGCTGCTTGATGTGCTGGGTTGCCAGTATCAACGCGACCAACAAGGCTTGTTTGTATGGGCAAAAATTCCAGATACTTATCCGGATGGATATGCTTTAAGCGATGATTTGCTCGAAAAAGCACATGTTTTCGTAACCCCGGGTGGCATTTTCGGTTCGGCTGGCGCAGATTATGTTCGAATTGCTTTATGCTCGGAATGCACGATATTCGACGAAGCCACACAACGCATTCAATCATTTTTAAACGCCATAAAAGTATGACCGTCTGTATTGTAGGATTAGGATTAATGGGCGGCTCTTTTGCGCTTGGTTTGCGCGAAAGCGGGTTTGCAAGCAGTTTAATCGGGGTGGAATCCTCGCCCACACATGCCGAAAAAGCATTGGCACTTGGACTGGTGGATAAAATCCTGCCCTTGGAAGCTGCCCTAGCACAAAGTCAGCTGGTTTTGTTGGCAACCCCGGTAGATCATTTAGTTCAACTGGCGCCGCGCGTTTTGGACCTTATCCGTCCAGACCAGGTCGTGTTTGATGCAGGTTCTACGAAGCATCCAGTCGTACAATCCATTAAAAATCATCCACTTAGGAAACAATTTGTCGCAACCCACCCGATGGCCGGTACCGAATTTTCCGGTCCGGATGCAGCAATAAGCGGGTTATTTGAAGGTAAATGTGTGGTTTTGTGCGATACCGATCAAAGTAGTTCGGTAGCCTGTGCGCTGGTTACAGCCGCTTATCAAGCACTGGGTATGCGCATGATTTTGATGGAAAGCAATGCACACGATTTGCATGTAGCGTATGTGAGCCATATTTCGCATATTGCTTCTTTCTCCTTGGCGCTTACCGTTTTGGAAAAAGAAAAAGAAGAGCAACGTATTTTTGATTTGGCAGGCGGCGGATTCAGCAGCACGGTTCGGTTGGCCAAAAGCAATCCTGCCACCTGGACGCCCATTTTTGAGCAAAACAGCCAACATGTGCTGGAAGTACTGGACGCATTCATTGCAAACACCATTCAGTTTCGCAATATGTTGGAAAACAAAGATTTGCAAGGCTTGTATACCTTAATGGAGCAGGCCAATGCCATAAAACGCATTTTATCATAAAGCATGTTTTCATTTAATAAAAACAACAATAAAAACAATTACACACTAAAAAACAACACCATGTTTCAAAAACACAATGATCGTCCGTTTCTGATTGCGGGCCCATGTTCGGCAGAAACGGAAGCGCAGGTGCTGCAAATTGCCCATGATTTGAAAGATTTAAGTGTCCAACATCCCGGACAAGCCATTGATTTATACCGGGCGGGTGTTTGGAAACCGCGCACCCGACCAGGGGCATTTGAAGGGAATGGTGCACAAGCCCTGCCCTGGTTGCGCCGGGTAAAGGAAGAAACGGGCCTGCGCACCACCATTGAAGTTGCCAATGCCAACCAGGTGTACGAAGCGCTCAAGTTTGGCATTGATGTTCTGTGGATCGGCGCGCGTACAACCGTCAATCCGTTTTCAGTGCAGGAAATAGCCGATGCCTTAAAAGGCGTAAATGTGCCTGTTTTGGTCAAAAATCCGGTTAATCCTGATCTTGATTTGTGGATCGGCGCCATTGAACGGATTGGGAATGCAGGCATTACCCAGTTGGGGGCCATCCATCGCGGATTTTCAACTTATGCAAAAAGTAAATTTCGGAACGCGCCTTACTGGGAAATCCCCATCGAATTGCGCCGTAGAATGCCCGAAATTCCGCTGATTTGCGATAACAGCCATATTTGTGGCAACCGGGTCGATTTACTTGAAATTGCCCAACAGGCGCTCGACCTGAATTACGACGGCCTGATGACCGAGGTGCATCACACGCCGGATGCCGCCTGGAGCGATGCCAAGCAACAAATTACGCCGCTGGTGTACTACGAACTTTGCCAAAAACTGGTGCTGCGGCGCGAAACCACCGATAATGTCAGTTTTTTAGAACATATTGAAAATTTGCGGCATAAAATTGATGAAGTAGATCTGGAGATGATGAACCTCCTGGCGCGCCGCATGCGCCTGGCGGAAGATATTGGGCGGTATAAAAAACGCAACAATATTGCCATCCTGCAAACGGCCCGCTGGAATGAAATTTTGGAAAAAGCCTACCAGCAAGGCCGAGAACGCGGCTTAAATGATCCTTTTGTGGAAAAATTCCTCACAGCCGTCCATCAGGAAAGTATTGCCCACCAAACCAAAATCATGCAAGAAGAAAACAATCCGGCAAAGGTGTAATCCCGAACATCATGCTGTACTTTTGAGCTTCAAAAAAAATAAAAAGATGCGTCTACTCACAATCCTGGCATTGAGCCTTAGCCTTTTTGCCCTTTCCTGCGACAAATCCTTGAGTCCGGAAGAACAATTAGCCGAAGACATCAAAAAAATCGAGCAATACCTGTCCGACAAAGGCCTGACGGCGCAAAAAACAGCATCGGGCTTGCACTACATCATCACCAAAGAAGGTGCAGGCAGCAACCCTACCCTTTCGTCGAGAGTGAACGTTAAATATAAAGGCTATTACCTGGATGGCAAAGTGTTTGACGAAACCGTTGGCACCGAAACCGCTTCATTTTTCGTATATGAGGTAATCCTGGGTTGGCAGGAAGGTATCCCTTTGTTGAAAAAAGGCGGCTCCGGCCAATTTTTTATTCCATCCGGCCTGGCTTACGGACCAAATGATTACAACGGTGTTCCAGGCAACTCGGTATTGATTTTTGACGTAGACCTGATCAATTTCTAAGACCGGGTGATACAAAAAGGGTGTTTGTGGCTGTTGAATTGGTCTTGGTGGCATATTTTGCTGGCAGGAGCGGTTATTTATGGCACAACTGCCTGGTTTACATCGGGTTATTTTCATCCCGACGAGCATTTTCAAATCCTTGAATTTGCCAACTGGAAATTGGGACGCACGCCTACCACGGATATGGCCTGGGAGTTTGGCGACCGCATTCGTCCGACGATACAACCGCTGCTGGCTGCCTTAGAGATGCAGGTTTTAAATACCGTGGGTCTTACCGACCCGTTTTTTCAGGTTCTGTTACTGCGGGTATGGAGTGGTATTTTGAGTTTGCTGGTGTATTTTGCTTTATCTCGGACGCTGGATTTGGAAGAAAAATGGCAAAAAGTGCTGTTTTGGAGTTGTTTATTGCTGTGGTTTGCGCCCATGCTCAGCGTGCGTTTTTCTTCTGAGAACTGGTCGGCCATTTGTTGGTTAAGCGCGGTACTGATGTTGTTACAAACACCGCAAAAACGGGGAGAATGGGCGCTTATTGGCGCATTATTGGGCCTTTCGTTTTGTTTGCGGTATCAAATGGCCTTTGCTTTGCTGGGTGTTGGCGCTTGGCTGATCTGGGTAAAAAAGCCCGCCAGAACCCACTGGTATTGGTTGATCTTCGGTGGCCTATTCAGTTTGGCCCTGGGCACTTTAAGCGACTTTTATTTTTATGGTGAATGGGTTTGTGCCCCTTATAACTACTTCACCCGCAACATCATAGAGGAAAAAGCGGCCGAATATGGCGTGGCGCCCTGGTGGTATTATTTTCCATCGGGTGTGGTAAAACTGGTACCCCCCATTAGCCTTTTTATCCTGACTGGGATGGTGTGGGGGATGTATAAAAAACCGCATCATCTATTTACCTGGGCTTTTGTCCCGTTTTTTCTGGGACATTCGGTGGTGGCGCACAAGGAATTGCGCTTTTTATTCCCCATGATGTTTGTAGTATTGTTTTTTGCGGTAGTGGGATGGCGCGATTTGGTGCTTCAATGGAGCAAACACAGGGTGGTACGATACCTGGCAGGTATTTCCATTGTGATGAACTCCCTGTTGTGGATCTATTTTTGCACCCAGCCGATGCAAAGTTTTATGCCTTATTTTAGTTATTTATACCACCGTGCAAATAACGGACCCATTGTGTTGTACGCAGCAACGGAAAGCCCCTACAAACGGGTAGATGTAGCATCCTATGTGTATTGCCACCCCAATATCCAGGTCAAAATAGTGAACGACCTTGATTCGTTGGCGGCATTGGTACAACCCGGAAATTTGTATTTGTACCGACGCCTAAAAATGGATCAATCCGTCCCAAAGGTGAAATTGGTGCCTGTTTACCAATATTTGCCCATGTGGGTACAATATTTAAATTTTAACCATTGGCAGGAACGCTCGCATATTTGGAGCATTTATGAAATGTATCCTGAATAGCGCCCTACCGAATTCCGGAAATTTCATTTTGAAACATTTCGACGCATTTGCGGTCTTGCAAGGTAACAAAAACCGTTTTACCATCTTTTCCGCCAAAATTCAGGTTACTTACTTTTTTCCCTTGGGTGGTTATGGTGCGCAAAAGTTGGCCATCCGGTGCAAAAACGGCGATTTCCCCAGCGCCCCATCGTGTCACATATAAATTGCCTTTTACATCGCATTTCATCCCGTCGAGGCCGTCTTTTTCAAAAGAATGAAACAGGCGTTTGTTGCTTAATCCGGTAGGTGTCACCTCAAAAACCCAAATATTGCGCTGTATCGATTCATTCACGTACAGGAAACGCTCATCGGGACTTAAGGTAATGCCATTGGTGGTACCCATGTCTTTTGCGAGCAATTGCGCTTGTCCATCCGGGGTGATTTTCCAGATCTGACCGGTTCCTTTCGCCCAGTTTGGGTCGGAAGCGTACAATACATCCGATTTAGTGATACACAAATCGTTGGGTTGATTAAATCGCGCATCATGGCAAAACACGCTGACTGCTTTGGTTGCCGGATCGACTTTTAACACATTATGTCCAGTAAAATCAGCGAGCAACAAGGCACCTTTTGAATCGAACTGAATGCTGTTGGCGGTACTGCCTTTGGGCAATTCCACGAATAATTCGGCCGGTTTTCCGGGTGCCAGGCGTGCAATGGTGCCGTCTTTTTGCCAATTGACCACATACAGGTTTCCCGCACGGTCGACATTTGGACCTTCGCAATTTTCGGTAAAACTACCTTCCGGCGTCCGATCGGATACTTTATAATAGGCGGGATGACAAGCACCAAACACCGAAACTAAGCCCAAAAAGACAAAAACATTTCTTGAAATCATGATTTATATTGTCAATGCAACGTGGTTTTGAAAAAATCAGTCTTCTAATTCATTAAAAATCAGTCTTTTATCCATCTACCCTTCAAATCCATTGAAATCCGGGTGTACGTTTAGTAAACCCGCAATAAGGATACGCCGTGGCTGTACACCGAAGTTTTATGTGTTTTTCCGAATTTACCAAGATCCTTTTGCCGCCAGACGTCGCGCACTTTTTTGTAGTCTTTCAAACCCAATTCAGCCCAGTTGATGGAGATCGTTTGGTCGGTTTCTGACAAGTTGAACACGGCAACAGCCTTGCTGCCATCACTCAACTCCTTGACCCAAATTTGGTAGTCCGGCTTTTCAATTTTACGCACTGCCTGCTTGCCTTCCGGGTCTTGATCAATCGCAATGACCTCATCATTGGCCAACAAATTATAGGTAAAATCGTCGATGCGGCTCAAATCACAACCAATCAATAAGGGTGCCGACAACATGGCCCACAAACTGATGTGGGTGTACTGTTCGGATGGGGTAAGGCGGGAAGGATGCAAATGATCGCCCCAGCCCAGCCAGCCAACTACCAACATATCTGGATCGTTCCAATGGCCCGGGCGCGCAAAAGTGTTCAGACTATCCTGCGAAAACCCAATACTAGACATGCTTTCCCAGGTATCGGTAATATCGCCGGTGGTGCGCCACAGATTGCCACCTACTTCTTCGCCCCAGTTCCAAACATTGCCCATACCATATTGACAAAGGCTATATACGATATCACGGTTGGTGGCATTCAGGGCCGCGCGCATTACCGCATAAGGGTATTCTAAATCAGCCTTTTGTAGCACTTTAGGAGCAATGGTTCCATAAGAGCACCAGTCATGTTTTAGGTAATCAACGCCCCAATCGGCCCAGGTTTGCGCATCTTGGGCTTCATGCTGCCAGGAGCCGAGGTAGCCACCGCAGGTGAGCGGCCCGGGCGAAGAGTAAATGCCCATTTTCATGCCTTGTTTGTGCAAATAATCGCCCAAGGCAGGCATATTCGGAAATTTATCGTTCGCAAAAATAGCGCCCGTAACCGAGTCCCGTTTGGGCGCCTCCCAACCGTCATCAATGTTAATATAGGTCCAGCCATGGTTGATCAGCCCGCTTTTCACCAGGGCATCTGCAGAGGCGCGTACTTTTTCGTCGCTCACACTGAGTCCCCAGCAATTCCAGGAATTCCAGCCCAAAGGCGGTGTCAGGCAAATATTATCGCCAATCACCAGCAAAATGGTTTTGGAATCGGCACCTTGGCTGTTGGTCGCTGTGATGGTTACACTAAACATTCCGCGCTGATTGACCGTGCCCGAAATGACCCCGGTAGCAGCATTCATCCGCAAGCCTGGTGGAAATCCTTTGGCTGCATAAGCGAGCGGAGCTCTGCCGGTTGCCGCGATTTTATACAAAAATGGCACCCCGGGTCGTGCACCATACACCGCTGGATTGTTGATTTTGGGCGTTAATGGTTCGGGGGGCGTGAGTATATAGGGCGTTTCTAGTCCCTTTTTAACCGATTTGCCTGTTTTGCTTTCTTTAAACTCGTATTGAATCCAGGCGCGTTCCAGTTTGGGTAGGGAAATTGGACAAACCTGTACAGCGTGTGCCGCCACCTCAATGGGTTGACTAAAGGATTTGATCGATTTTGCCGCATTTTTTGCATTAAAAACGGTTACCGTTAAGGTTCCTTGAATCGCGGCTTTATAATGGTTGCGTATTTCTATTTCTTGCGAAATCATTTCCTTTTTCGAAAAATCAAAGGGTGTTTTTTCTACATCCAGGTGGATAAAATCGAGCAAATCAATGGGGCCAACGTTGCGCGGGGTATTGGTAAAAAAGCCCCCCGGACCGCCACCATCATATACGCGCACCGCCAACACATTGTCGGTATTCCAGCGCAGCGCCGGATGATTACGGGCAATAACATAGCGCCGGGAAAGGTCCCAGGCACTTCGATATCCCTCTTTTTGATCCGGGAAAACACCATTTCCACCCAAATAGACGCCATTTAAATAGGTTGCTTCTACATCGTCAATAGGGCCAAGCAAAATTCGAATGCTGTCTTTTAAATAGGCATCAGCCAATACTGCGTCTGTAAGTTTAAAATGCACCCGGTACCAGGCAAAACCATCATAATTGGGCAAAGACTGTTGCTCCCAGTTGTGGGTCGGTTGGACGGTTCCCCAATCCTGATCAGGATAGTCGGCCTTAGCATAAGCGGCGTTGTCCCCGGACTTGATTTTCCAGCCCCTAGACAAATCAACCTGTGCGGAGGCGAACAAGGAATACAGGATGCAACATAAAACCAACAGGATGCGCATAGTTTGTGGTGTTTAATAGACTTGTAAGAAAGCCAAAATTAACAAAAATTACAGGAAAAATGGCAAAACCAGTTTCTTAATCTGCACTGGTAAGCGTAAGCAGCGGCACGTTGTTTTTGAGACTTACGGTGGCTACCAGCACATTTTCGGCATTGGACATCGTGATGATACCATCATCGAAGGCCACCTGAGCAGGTTTACCATCCAGCCAAAGGGCACGACCAATCAAGTAGGCTTCTTCAAAAGTGGTCATTTTATCAAACAAGATGGTATAAGACGCATATCCTTCTCCTGCATTTACTTCCACAGAAGCACCATTTACAAATGCCTGTTTATAATGGATAAACTGTTCAGAGGCAGCAGGTAATGTAACGCGTTTGCCCTTGCGTTTGCTGTGCACCATCATATATTGTTCCGCAATAACGTATTGGTCGTTGATATGTTCTTTTAAAATCACCTTCTTGGGTGCCTGATAACGGGAAAGGTATCCATCAAACACATAACCCGTTTTGTTATCCCAGGTAAGCACTTTTACCCAATATCCTGCGAGTTCAAAGCCGTCAAATTCCGTCAAACTAAACGGATATAGGTTTAAATCTTCTTTCAAAACAACCAGTGGAGCACCGTTTTTGATAGACATTATTTTGGCGCTGCTGATATCGGGCGCTTCCCGCAGCGACAGGCCAGCAGTGGAGAGGACAAATAATTTATCGCCTGCTTTGTACTTGGAAATGGCTGAAACAGCTGTAAGCGAACAGAGGAATAAAATTCCAGTGAGTAAGTTTTGCATGGATTAATAGCATTCCGGGTGTGGTTTACCCGGCTTGGTTAGGGAGAAAAGCGTTTATACCTTCAATAAAAAGCAATGGTGTATCTTTTTATTTCTGAAGTCATTGGGTACAGTTTGAGCGCTAATGTCCTGAATTGTTGCCTTAATTTCTGCGTGATCTATTTTAAATTTTCGAAAATTTGTGGAGAAGTACAGCATCCCCCCTGGCGCGAGCATTTCCAGGGTGCGATTGAGCAGCCAAACATGGTCACGCTGAATATCCAAGGTACCATGCATACGTTTACTATTGGAAAAGGTAGGCGGATCGAGCACGATCAAATCCCAACGGCGCTTGGGGGCATCCCGCACCCATTGCAACACATCGGCCTGCAAAAAGCGGTGATGTTCCTCGGTAAAATTATTGAGGGCCAAATTGCGGTCGGCCCATTGCAAATAGGTATTCGACATATCAACCGTGAGGGTTTCAATCGCTCCACCTGCCGCTGCATATACCGTAAAAGAGCCGGTGTACGCAAATAAATTGAGCACCCGACGTCCCTCGGAAGCCATACGCACCATTTGCCGGGTGTTGCGATGGTCCAAAAACAACCCTACATCCAAATAATCGCTGGGCTTGATGACAAACCGCAATCCATTTTCACGCACTAAAAACTCAGCCCCTTCCCGGGAAAAATGGTCGTATTGACTCAAGCCTTTTTGACGTTGCCGGTATTTTAAAAAAATGAGCGACTGCGAAAACCCCAGTACTTCCGACATCACTTGCATGCTTCCTTCCAGCCAGGCCACGTGTTCGTCGGGCTCCATGCCATGCGGCCGGTCGTATTCCGATACGTGCAAAACGCTTTCATACACATCAATGGCCAGCGGAAACTCCGGCATATCATCATCATACACCCGATAACAAGTGATGCCCTGTTTACGCGCCCACTTACTAATATGGCGGTTTACCTTATCGAGCCGATTGGCAAACATTTCAAATTTTCCAGTTCCAGACATACAACGTGCTTATTAATTCGGTAAAATTTTGCACTTTTTAACGTACCACCGAAGTTTGTGCGCGCCTAAGTGTAGTTTTACGCCGCAAAATGCACCTTATGTCTGTCTTTTTCCAGCACTTTCAGTCTTTTTTTTCGCACACCCGCAGCCGCGCCGTTGGTTTTGTCTTTGCTTCCGACGGATTATTGTATGGCTCCTGGTCGGCATTGATCCCCACCATCAAAACAAAATTTGCCCTTGACGATGCGCAACTGGGTTTATTGTTGTTTACCCTGCCTTTGGGCATCACATTGGCCAATCCCCTGGCGGCCCTGATGATCAAGCGATATGGGATGCGGCAATCGACCATTGTGTCGATGGTTCTTGCAGCAGCAGCCTTTGCTTTACCGGTGGCCATGCCTTCGGTGTTGCTTACCGGCCTCAGTTTGTTTTTATGCGGGCTGTTCTTTTCTATTTTAAATGTAGCCATGAATACCTGCGCTACTTCCATTGAGCGCAGCGAACATATTCGCATCATGTCGACCTGTCATGGCATGTGGTCGCTGGGTGCGATGACGGGTTCGGCTTTGGGAAGTACGCTGACGGGTATTGGACTTGCGCCCCTGGTATATATGGCCATTATGGCGCTTGGCGTGGCGTTTTCTGGCTTGAGTTTGCGGCCCGCTATATTGAGCATTCAGGAGGAGCCGCGCGCAGACGATAAAGGCGCCACTTTTTTATGGCCAAATTCCATCCTTTGGGGATTGATTGTGTTGAGTTTATGTACCAACCTGGCAGAAGGTGCGATGGCCGATTGGGCAGCGGTGTACATGCGGGATATCGTGTTGGCACCCGCCTGGATGGTAGGCTGGGGATTTGCGGCTTATGCCTTTTTTATGGCTGCTGGCCGGATGGCGGGCGATATATTGTTGTTGCGGTATGGCAATCGGCAGGTTTTGCAGGTCGGTGGCGCCGTGGTGGCATTGGGTTTTGCCTTGGCTATTTCTGGACAAGGCATTTTTGCCACCCTGCTTGGCTTTGCGATGATTGGTGCGGGTGTATCGTTGGGCGCACCAGTGTTGTATGGTAGCGCCGCACGCGCACCAGGCATGGCGCCTGGTGCGGGTTTGGCGACGATGAATACCTTTGCAATGGGTACTTTTTTAGCAGGACCCACTGTTATTGGTTTTTTAGCAAAATCCACCAGTTTGCCGTTTGCATTTGGGGTAGTGGGCACTTTCGCGCTATTTTGGTGTTGGAAAGCGGGGCGTGCTGCCGGACTGGGGGTAGATTAGCCGCTTTTTATTGCCGAATCAGTTTTCCTGTTTTTTCAACCCCATTTGCTACCACACGCCAGGTGTACATCCCCGCCACGGGCATGGCATTTGCCGGAAGGTCGAGTATATTTTGTCCAACTTCTAATTGTTGGTTGTTTTGATAACACAAGCGGCCAAGTGCATCGTACAATTCCAGTTGTACTTCAGCGGCCTGCTCCATGGATAGGTTTAACACTGCGCTTGAATTGGTTGGATTCGGTTGCACGCCCAATACCGCAAAAGCCTCGCCATTGGTAAGTTTTTCCGAACTAAAAGCCAAAGTAAGTGGCAAGGGCGAAACGTTATCGTAAGCTTCTGGAAGTAATTGATTATCATCCAGTTGCAATACATCCGACAGGCGCAGAGCCTGTTTTGCCCGCAAACGCATGGTAAACAAGGGAGTGTTGGGGGCAATTGTTTGTTCCACGGGCACCGACCAGCTACAGCGCACCGAGCCTGCTGTTTCCATAAAATTATCGACATCCAATGCCGGCAAATCGCCCGCTTTTATCAATTCAAGTTGCAACAAATCTTCGTTGTAGTTGATACCTGCTTGAAAACCAAGCCATTGCACCGTTTCTTTGCTATAAACCGGAACATCTACTACCGCGCCGGCTTCCAGGATTTGATCGGAAATTGAAAGCGCTTGGGCCGAACGCGATTCGGTGGCCATCAACGTACTGCTAATAGCTGAACCATTTACATCACCCACTTTAATTGCAATAAAAACGGTGGAAGGCGTAGCGGGAACTTCTTGAATGGTGATCGTTTCGGGGAAAACAGCCTGAAAAGGGTTTTGCAAATTCGGAAAAACATAGGAATTCTTTACAAAACGCCACGATTGATTGTTCGGAAGTTTCGTATAAATCCCCAAAATCAATTTCCGCAATTCAACGATATCAAAGGTTGATACAGAGTTGCTTTTGTTTGCGTCTGCTGCAATGATTTTATAAGGCGATGTTAAAGGCTGGATTCCTAAAATATGTCTGGAAATCAACACCAAATCAAAGGTACTTACCCCGTTGAGTGGATTGTCCGATTTGGCAGGCGTAATAATGGTGGTGCTGGCCAACGGTATGCTGTTGAAAGGTCCAACACAGGAATTATTTCCAGGCGGGATTACGATGGTGAAAGAAGGAAGGTTGTTCCCGTACCCGGTTACCTCCACGGCAACTTCCGTAACATTTAAGCCTGTTTCGGTTTTAAAACAAACGGTGGGTTCTAGTGAATTGCCTTCAGTTCCACCGGTTTGAGCAAATAACGGTGCGGCAAGGCTGAGGGTAAAAAGCAGGTAAAGCAGTCTTTTTCTCATGAGATTTATGGTTGTGACATTTCAAACCAAATTGAAACATCTATTAATAATAAAATTTTATAATAAAATATAAAACTGCAACTTAGCCTTAAGTTGTCAATTCATTTTTACTCGAAAGCGCTTGCAAGTTCTAACTTTTATTTTAGTTTACGATGACAAATAAATGTACAAACCCGACAGATCTTGCATCTTGTCGGGTTTGAAACCAATCTATAATAAAAAAGTAGTTTTTTATAAACGAACCAGCTTTCCACTTGCGGTGGTTGCGCCCGCTACCACGCGCCAACTGTACACACCAGCCATAGAAAGTGCAGCGGCAGGTACATCCAACAAGTGGGTTCCGGCAGCAAGGCTGGTCTTGGATTGATATACCTCCCGGCCCGCCATGTCCATCAAGGTCAAAAACACGTTTTCGGCCGATTTCAATTCAAGGGTAATTTCGGCACCTTCCTGGGTTGGATTTGGTTGGGGTGCCCAAATGGCTTGCGGTTGAATTTTTGCCGCTGCCGGATCAAAAAGCAAGTTTAAGTTGCTGACTTCTGCCGCCACTGGATAAGCTTCCGCGGCAATCCGTGCAGTTTGAATTTTCAGAACTTCCGACAAACGCAGGGGGCTTTGCGCACGCACACGCAAGGTAAACAGTGGATTTCCCGGAGCAATTACAACCGGTTGCACTTCAAACCAGCTCATCGTAATGCGGCCCTCTCCTGGCTGTGCAAAATGATCGGTCGACATATTACCCACATTCCCAGGTATAATTCCTTCAATTTTAAGCATATCTGCTGCATAATTCAGTTCCAACTGGCAGCCCGACCAATTGCCGCCATCTTTTATATACACCGGAATATCCAAAACAGCGCCCGCTTCCATCAACGGGTCTGTTGTGATTAGATGTTGTACACTGCGCGGCTCCGTTTCCGTTCCGATCAGCGAATCGACCAACTGGGCATTGCCATTTACATCGCCCACCTTTAATCCATAAAAATAATAGGTAGCATCGTAGTTTTCCAAAGGCAGGTTTTCGAGGGTGAGCACCCAGGGGCACCAACCATCAAAAGGATTCGGCGGAAACTGGCAATAAGCCGCATAAAAACGCCAGGAAGTACTGTTCGGTAGTTTATCGTGCAAGCCCAGCAATAATTTGCGCAACTCCACAATGTCAAAATTAGTAATACTGCCACTGCGGTTCACATCGCCCGCAATCATTTTCCAGGCTGCATCCAGTGGCTCCACATTGAGGATGTGCTTCGACATCAGCAATAAATCGTACGTCGATACGCCGTTGAGCGGGTTCGTATTCTTAACAGGCTGTATGCTGAAATAACTGGCCCCTGGGAAAGAGTCCAATTCCGTACAGGCCGTCGAAATATTCGGCATATTGTATTTGCACTCCTGCGAATCCTTTAAGGTCCAAAGTAATTCATAATGCACCCCGTCTAAGGTCAAATTAACATTGTTGTAGGGCACAGAACAAATCGTGGGCACGGAAAGCGCACAAGCAATCGGACTAGGTAAAATTTCGACAACCGACTCACACATGGTCGTGTTACCCGCCTTATCCTTGATCCAGACCTCCACGGTTTGGGTACTCGCTGCAAATTCGCAACCCAAATTGAGCACCGGAACCGCCTGACCAAGGGTGTCTGCCGGAAAACCCAAACCTGTATTACTTCGGCGAATACCGTATTGCAACAAACCATTGGGCGTTACATTGTCTTCCACATAATCGATCAAACTCGATACCGGCACGATGGCATAACCCAAACTTTCATCAATATCTACCGAAAGCGCATCTTTACAGAATACCAACGGTTCCCCGCAGTCTCGAATGCGCACCAGGTATTCGCAGGTAGTACTAATACTATCTTGCATTACCGTCCACACAATCCGATGTTTACCTTCTGGCAAACGCGGTGTCACAATCGAATTTGGATATTTTAGGTTATGCCAATAAATACTGGCAACCGTGGTATCCCCTTGGTTAAGTAACTGTAAATCAAAGGTATAACGCAAAGAATCCGAAACATCGCGTTTGTCAAACAAATACAAGTCACCGCCCGTATAATCGGGGTTAAATGCATTGTTGGCCAGCACATAACCTGTTTGCGGCAGCAATTGGCTACAAATGACGGTTTCTTCCAGGTTATCCTGATTCAAATCGAGAAACAATTTAAAAGAAACATACATCGCACCGCCGCCCGCACAACCCAAAATATTCAAACTCAGGTTGGCTGCACCTTCGTACAAGTCATTTGTTTGGTGTTCAATACTATACGTTAAGGGAACTGCATTCCACAAGAGCGAATCATTGCCGGAAAAATCGCAAAAAACTTGCGTACCCTGTGGGCAATTAAGCACAGCAGGGCATGATTGAGCACTGGCCCAGACGGCGCCGAGGAGGGCCATCATCAAGGGGATTAATTTTTTCATGCGTGTTTTGAATGATTATGAAAAATATATTTAACAAATATAAGATTCAATAACAGCGACTTGCGTCAGAAGCGGGATTAAAACAAAGGGAATGAATGCGATTTGATAAAAAACCACGTACAAAATTACCTTTTTTTGACAAATTTAAACAACAAAAAATAGGTATTTTTTATTTATAGTTATACTATTAATTAAAATAGCAACACTCACAAACCTTTTTCAACATGAAACAATATCATTTTTTCAATTTGCTGCTCTTCAGCGCTGCCCTGTCCATGTTAAGTTGTACGGTTGTACGCCAAGGAGAAGCGGGCGTTCGGCGTACTTTTGGAACCTATAACAACAAAGCCTACACCAATGGACTGCGTTGGTACAATCCATTTACCTCCACCATTGTAAAAGTGTCGACCCAAACAGAGAATATCGAAGTGCAGGTAGATATTCCATCGCGCGAGGGCCTCACCATCCGCTCAGAAGTTTCCATTTTGTACCAGATTAAAATTTCGGAAGTACCCGATTTGCTTCGAAAAATTGGCCTAAACTATGAAGAAACGGTTATTTTGCCGGTATTCCGATCAGCCATCGCCGATGTAACGGCGCGTTTTTATGCAAAAGACATGCATTCGGGCAATCGCGCAGAAATAGAAGTGGCTATTCGGGATTTGATGATGAAAACCTTGAAGCCAAAGGGAATTGAAGTCGAATCGGTTTTGTTAAAAAGCATCCAATTGCCCAAAAGCCTGTCTAAAGCCATCGAAGACAAACTCGAAGCCGAGCAATTGTCACAACGGATGGAATTTGAATTGTTGCGGGAAAAACAAGAAGCAGAGCGGAAACGCTTGCAGGCACAGGGTGTGCGCGATGCGAATTCAATTATCAGTGAAGGCTTGACCCCGCAAATTTTGCAGTATAAAAACATTGAGGCTTGGCTTCAATTGGCCTTATCGCCCAATGCGAAAGTAATTATTACCGACGGGACCAATGTTCCGATGATGTTGGACCCCGAGAAAAAATAAGGGCCAGCGCGTGTCGGCCGACCAAGTCTTGGATATTCTTAAAAGCAAAAAAATTCGGTGTTCGAAATTCATTTTCGAACACCGAATCAATGGATGGTATTTATATACCCATAATCCGCTTCATGGTAGCACCAATTTGTGCTGGAGAAGAAACCACCGTTAGGCCATTTTCTTCCATGATGCGCATTTTAGCGGCTGCTGTATCATCGGCACTGCCAACAATCGCACCAGCGTGGCCCATTTTGCGGCCTTTAGGGGCTGTTTGACCAGCAATAAATCCAACAACTGGTTTTTTATTGCCGTTGGCATGAATCCAGCGCGCTGCTTCTGCTTCCAGACCGCCGCCAATTTCACCGATCATGATGATACCTTCTGTTTCGGGATCATTCATAAACAATTCGACCGCTTCTTTGGTAGTTGTACCGATGATTGGGTCGCCACCGATGCCAATAGCCGTGCTGATACCCAGTCCTGCTTTTGCAATTTGATCAGCCGCTTCGTACGTGAGGGTACCTGATTTTGAAACCAAGCCAATAGAGCCGCGTTTGAATACGAAACCAGGCATGATACCTACTTTTGCTTCTTCTGGCGTGATCACACCCGGACAGTTTGGACCGATGAGGCGACAGCCTTTATCGGCAATATACGCTTTTGCGCGTACCATGTCCTGAATCGGAATACCTTCCGTAATAGCAACGATCACTTTAATTCCGGCCGCAGCTGCTTCGATGATCGCATCTGCAGCAAACGCTGGTGGCACAAAAATGATGCTCACATCGGCTCCAGCCTGAAGAACAGTTTCTTCAACAGAATTAAAAACAGGAAGTTCGAGGTGAATTTGACCTCCTTTACCTGGTGTAACGCCGCCTACAACATTGGTGCCATAGGCAATCATTTGCTCGGCATGAAAGGTTCCTTCTTTACCGGTGAAACCTTGTACAATAATTCTGGAGTGCTTATTGACTAAAACAGACATTCGGAAAAAGATAAATTGAAAATGAAATGAATGGAATTATTTGGATTGGCGTAGAGGGTCAGGCTCTATAATATAAACGTCCTCATCCCGCTGCTTCATGAAATAGTGCTCTCTTGCAAACTTTTCCTTCGTCAAATCAAAATCTTCCGCTTCGTCTTTGGCTTCCTTTATTTTTGCCTGATAAAATGATTTGTCCGATTCCAAACGCCGTTGAGCACGGAAAAGGCGCCATTGCGTCCACATGCTATGGCGATCCAAAAAAATCAACAGAAAAAAGAAAACCAAAAGCGTTAGATAATAACGATTTTGCAAAGGAGCCGGTAACTTTCCCCAAAGGGATTGCCAAGGATTGGATGCAAGCGCCATAGTCCAATGGTTTGGTGACAACGTTTATTTTTTGCCGCTCAAAAATAGGTGCTTTTCCGTTAACAATTGGTGTAAACCGCCCACTAACTTTTTATTTTCAATTACTTTGTCGCAGCATCAATGAGTTCACAAAGCCGTTCAAAGATATCCTCAACACCCCCTACCCCATTGATACTGTGACTTTTATGCTGCTCGTTGTAGTAATCAAACACCGGTGTGGTTTCGTTTTTGTACACAAAAATCCGGTTGCGAATGGTCGCTTCGTCGTTGTCATCCGGCCGGCCAGAGCTCTTGCCGCGCAATTTGATTCGTTCTACAATTTCGGCATCATCCACTTGTAAAGCGAGTAATGCAGCCACTGGACTATCTTTTTCCTCCAACAAAGTATCCAATGCCTGGGCTTGCGGGATCGTACGCGGAAACCCATCGAAAATAAAACCTTTTGCTTCAGGATGTGCCTCTACCTTATTGTTCAGCATGCCAATGGTCACCGAATCCGGCACCAATTCGCCTTTATCAATGTAGGATTTGGCTTCCAGTCCCAACGGCGTTTTATTTCCGATTTCGTAACGAAACAAATCGCCCGTACTGATGTGTACAAGTTGGTAACGGTCCACCAATTTGGCAGCCTGGGTGCCTTTCCCGGAGCCCGGAGGGCCAAAAAGTATAATATTGATCATCGTCTTGAAATTGATATTAAAACCACGGCATGAAGCAGCAAAGTTAGAAAGGATGCATTTTTTATGTTAATTTTTAAAGAAGGATTTTAAAAGCCCCTTAAACTACATCTTTTAAGGCTAATTTTAAAATCTTAGGTTTTAAAAACTGGGGTCTAAAAAATTTTATTCGGAATATGCAACACAAGATGGCCAACAGTATTACTAATATTGGAAGTTGCGACAGGTCCATAACGCAAGATCTAGCTAAAATCGGTAATTTTATACCGATCGCCATATGCCTTAAGCCACTCAAACAACCGCCAGGCATCTTCTGCCTTGAATAATTGAGTCCCTAGGTTCATGGTTGCCGCCGATCCACAGGCCACACCCAATTGCGCCATTTCCCGATATGACTTTTTTTCACTCAAAGCCCAAACCATCCCGGCGACCATACTATCACCCGCACCAACAGTGCTTTTTTTCAGTACCATCGGGGCTGGTATATGTTCAAATCCGTCTTTCGTGACTAACAATGCCCCTTGTGCGCCCATCGAAACTACCACTACCTCGCATATATTTTTCCCAATAATTTCCAGCGCAGCATCATCAACCTGATTTATTTCCAATTGGGTTTCACCAACCAATGCGCTCAATTCGCCTAAATTGGGCTTTAACAAGAACACACCCTCCCCCACTGCTGCTTGCATGGCGGCACCTGAAGTATCTAAAATGAGGCGCGCTCCAATTTTTTTGGAAAAAACGGCCACTTTTTGGTAATAATCTGTCGGCAAACCATTGGGCAAACTACCACTCACTACTAAGTACTCCGGCTTCAAATCGGATATTCGCTGCAAACAAGCATCGGCATCTGCAACCGACAAATCTGGCCCAACCAAAGTAAACCGATATTGGATATTACTCGCGTTTTCTGTAACAGAAATATTTTCCCGGGTTTCGTCTGCTACTTCCTGCACCGACATTTCAATTTGCCGATCGCGTAAAAGCGCCTGTAACCGTTCACCATTTTGACCACCAGCCGGAAAAACAGCCGTACTATTGCCTCCTAGTTTTTTTATGCCTTTGCTGACGTTGATCCCGCCGCCACCCGGATCAATTTGCAGATTGACGCAGCGTAATTTTTGTTCCGGCACCAATCGCTCGGTACTGGTGCTCTTATCAAGGGCCGGATTTAGGGTTAATGTAACAATTTTCATAGTTGAGTGCTCAAATTAAAGGTCTTCATTGCATTTTTACCACTTTAATGCCTGCAAAACAGAACCTAAAATTACCATTTTTGTTTCTGACCGACAATGATAACGATTCTTAATGAAACTAACTTGCGTACTGCTACCCATTTCTTAGCAGAACAGGATGAAGCCTTGGCTTTTGTGTACGCACAGTACGGGTACCCGCCTTTGTGGGCGCGCACACCCGGGTTTTCTACCCTGGTACATATTATTCTTGAGCAACAGGTTTCTTTGGCTTCCGCCAACGCAGCCTTTTCCCGCCTTCGGCAAATATTGGATGAAAATGTTATGCCCGCTACTTTTCTCACACTTCCGGACCACCAGTTACGAGAAATCGGTTTTAGTCGGCAAAAAATCCACTATACCCAACTCCTTGCACAAGCCATCCTAAATGGCCAGTTTCAACCCGAGCAACTCACCCACTTACCGGATGAAGTTATTAAAATTGAAATGAAAAAACTGAAGGGAATTGGCGATTGGACGGCCGATATCTACTTGTCGGAATGTTTATTGCGGCCTGATATCCTGCCCAAAGGGGATATTGCCATGGAAGAAGCCTTTCGCGTACTAAAAGGACTGGAAAAACGGCCTACCTACCCCGATTTTGAAGCGGCTACCGAACATTGGCGACCTTGGCGCAGTGTTGGCACAAGATTGCTTTGGCATTATTACCTTTGTACCCGCCGAAAGCAGTAGACTTGTGGCAGAGGGGAGTAATTCCTGGTTCTTTCCGAATTCCTGTTAATCATTCAATTGTTAATTTAAATATGAGTTTTCTAAAAAACAAACGCATCTGGATTACCGGTGCCTCTTCGGGCATCGGTGAAGCACTTGCATATGCCTGCGCACAACAAGAAGCCCACTTAATCCTCTCCTCCAGAAACGAACAGGAACTCAACCGGGTAGCAGCCGCAGCCGCAAAATCCGGCGCTGCATCGGTGCTCGTACAGGTATTGGATCTTGCCGCACATGCCAGTATTCCAAATATTGTTGCAACCGTTTTGGGCAAAGTGGGCAAAATTGACGTGCTGATTAATAATGGTGGCATTTCTCAGCGCTCTTTGGCAAAGGATACCAGCCTTGAAGTGGATCAGCGTATTATGGCCATTAATTATTTCGGAACGGTCGCGCTCACCAAGGCGGTGTTGCCTACGATGCTTACCCATCAATTGGGACATATCGTGACAATCACTAGTCTAACAGGTAAATTTGGCTCCCCCTACCGCTCTTCTTATGCAGCCAGCAAACATGCCCTACACGGTTTTTTTGACAGCTTGCGCGCCGAACTACACGATGCCCATATTAAAGTAACCCTGGTGTGCCCTGGATTTGTTCGTACCAACGTGAGTATCAATGCCTTGACAGGATCTGGCACTAGCCTGGGTACCATGGATGAAGCCACCGATAAAGGCATGGCTCCTGAACGCCTGGCGCGCAAAATATTGAGTGCCATTGAATCCGGTAAAGAAGAGGTGTACTTTGGCGGCAAAGAAGTTTTGGGGGTGTATGTAAAACGACTTTTCCCATCTTATTTCTCTAAAATAATCAGAAAAGCAAAGGTCCGCTAGTACTAATTAACCCGGGTAGTCGCAAATAACCGCTTGATGCTATACCGACCCGTTTCTTTACCTGCCAACATCAACAACCCTCCGATGATGGCAATATCTTTCATAAATAAAATACTTTGAATGCGGATCTCGTCTTTCGGATAGGTCCAAAAAGCGTGTACTAAAAAGGTTACTGGCGTCCAATATAATAAGAGTAAAATAGCCCCTGTTCTGGTTCTATATCCGGTAAGGACCATCAGTCCGCCCAATACCAAGATCAAAATTGCACCATACAGCATCAAATCCTGGCGCCAGGTAATGCCATATAAAGCCATGGTCTCCTTCGTCTTTTCGTAATACCAGCTGGAATCAATGGCCTCAAAAATGAATATTGCCGATATGAAAATCCGTCCTATTAAATCTGAAATGTCGCGCATAATCTGAGCCGCTTTGGCAAAAACATGATCTTTGAAAAAACACTTGAAAATCAAAGTGCATGCAAAGATAGCAGATTCGTTTTTAAAATCTGGAAATACACCAGCATCATCCCAATTTATACACCGTCTCAATCGGGTTTGCAGCATACGATACTTGGCCTATAAAAAAAGCCCCCCTCCTACTATTAGGAGAGAGGCCATCCCAAAAACCGATTTTAAAGTATGTTAAAATCGGGTATTGGTAAGATGACGGCAGGCTCGCTTGCCGCTTTATGCT
>Ga0247836_1001859_pt1 | contig 32343 bp, 26 predicted proteins | sample LaCruzMarch2015__4_FD_187116 | JGI IMG/M metagenome (GOLD analysis project Ga0247836, IMG submission 187116) | Freshwater microbial communities from meromictic Lake La Cruz, Castile-La Mancha, Spain - LaCruzMarch2015_14m | ecosystem: Environmental > Aquatic > Freshwater > Lake | place: Spain... | reverse complement strand
TTTGATGGGCGCTGCCGCGCCGGTTTGGAGGGATGACCTCCGTGTCGTCCTAAGATTCAGGCGTGAATGCGGCGTCTGGGAGGATTGCGCGAGCTGGGAATCGGTTTTGCACATGATAGCGAAACTTCAGACATCCTGACCTCTTTCCATCGCCTTGCGCATCGCAGGGAAACCGGCTGATCCCCATTTTGCCAACAAAGCCACGGCCATTCGAAGATCAACTGCGAACAGTGAGCGAGGGTAGGAAGACGCGCTGAATTTGTAGCGGAACTCGGAACGAGTTTCGACGGCGCTTGGCATAGCCTCACAGCCTGCGGTCGAATTTTCAAAAGCCGCGTTTTTCGTGCATGGTCCCGGGGAGCGCGCCCGCCCTCGGGTGCCGTCGGGTGTGCCTCGCGCCCGACTTGTTGAAACAAGCACCGGCCTGCGGCCGCATTTTTTCAACTCAGCCCGCGAGGGCGCGTGCTGGTGCACCTGGGGGCGGGTGCGCTCCCCGAGACCGTGGCGCTGCCGCGCTGGTTTGGAGTCCCAAGGCTCAGGCGCGAATGCGGCGTTTGTGAGGATCTTGCGAGCTGGGAATCGGTTTTGTAGATGATTGCGAAACTGGGATAGGGGCGGCTTTGCCGCGAGAGTGGGACGACACGGAGGTCATCCCTCCAGTGGTTTGATGGGCGCTGCCGCGCTGGTTTGGAGGGATGACCTCCGTGTCGTCCTAAGATTCAGGCGCGAATGCGGCGTTTGTGAGGATCTTGCGAGCTGGGAATCGGTTTTGCACATGATTGCGAAACTTGGATAGGGGCGGCTTTGCCGCGAGAGTGGGACGACACGGAGGTCATCCCTCCAGTTGTTTCGTGCCGGGTTGGCTTTAGGCTGCGACGGGGTTCTGACGGAAATCCTGGGTCAGCAATTCCTCCAATGAGGTCATTGCGACGCGCAACTCCCCGCGCAAGGCTTCAGCTTGTGAAGAGGGGTCGAGTGGGGGAGTGAAGATACCCGCGCAGCGTGTGGCCAAGGGCCTGATTTTTCGGTGGTCGCCCAGCATTTCCAGCAATTCCCGCACGCGATCGCTCCGCCGCCTTGCCTCATGGATTTTTTTCATCGCGAAGGCTTCCAGAATTTCGCCCTGCAAAACGCCCTCGAGTTGGCGACAGGCAAACTCTCGGCATCGTTGCGGTCGGTCTGCATAAATCCGGCAGCAATTCCCGTCATGCGCTGTGCAAGGTTGGAGAAATTGCAACTCGCCGTCGCGCCGCTTGGCCTTGACCCCCTTTGCGGCCATCGACCGAAGGGAGTCCTCTGGTTGGACAGCCATTCCATGGAAAAGCACGCCATTGCAGCACATGCCGCATGCGGAGCAGAGTCGAGCGGTGGATTCAGAAAAAGTGGAGCTGTCCATAAAAATTCTAATCCACCTTGCCACGCATCTTTTTCGTTTCCGATCGGCGGCGCTTGGATTCCACCAGTTTCGCTTTCGTGCCCCGCGAGCGCTTGGCCTTTCTCCGCCTTTCCCGCGAGACCTCAGCCAACTGCTCCAGCTTCTTCACCTCAGCTGCTTCTTGAATTTTTTCCATCAACCTCCGGCGAGCCGTCTCCCGGTTCATTGCCTGAGAGCGCGAATCCGAAACTGTTACGCTCAAGCCCGTCGCAATATGACGCAGCGTGACAGCTGTGGAGACTTTGTTCACATGCTGCCCGCCGGGCCCACTCGAGCGTGAAAACATCTCCTCAATCTCGGAGTCGCACAGCTTTTTCATTCGGATCACTTTGCTCGCACTCCCCAAGCAAGTGTCCAAAAAAAACGCCCAGCTGGCGACCTATGGCTTTTCATGCTTTTCAGTCGGCGCTGGGATTTTGTTTTTAGCGGGACGCGATGACGTCTTCGCTGATGACCTTGCCCGTGGCCTCGGGTTCCTTGGAGGGCTCGGGGACGGGTTTGGCGGCGGGGACATTTGGGCTGACCCTCCAGAAGAGGGGCTGGAATTTGTCCCAAGCTCCGAGGATTTCGGCAGCGCGGGGGCTGTCGGTGAGGTCGTGGTGTTCTTGGACGAGGGCTTTGAGCGCGGCGACATCCGAGTCGGCTGCGAGGCGCGAGATCGAGATGAGCTGGTTGTTGTAGAGGCGCTCGAAGCGGGCCTCGAGGTCGAGGATGTAGGCTACACCTCCGGTCATACCGGCCCCGAAGTTTCTGCCGGTGCGGCCGAGGACGACGACGGTCCCATTGGTCATGTATTCGCACCCGTGGTCGCCGATGCCTTCGACGACGGCGGTGCCGCCGGAGTTGCGGACGCAGAAGCGCTCTCCGGCACGGCCGTTGGCGAAGAGGCGTCCCCCGCTGGCGCCATACATCACGGTGTTGCCGATGATCATGGCTTCGTGTGGGAGAAAGAGTGAGCCGGGCTCGGGTTTGATGATGATCTCGCCGCCGCTCATGGATTTGCCAACATAGTCGTTGGCTTCGCCGGTGAGGATGAGCCTCACGCCGGGCGAGAGGAATGCGCCGAGGCTTTGTCCCGCACTGCCATTGAGCTTGAGTTCGACTGTGCCGTTGGCAATGCCTTCTGCGCCCCACTGGTAGCCGATCTCTCCGGAGACCTGGGTTCCCACCGAGCGGCTGGTATTTTCCACTTCGTAGGACAGAGAAATCGGGCGGCCGTCGGTGATGGCATCCTTCGCGTCCTGGAGAACGGTCTCGTCGAGTGTCGAGTCCTCGGGTCCATCGTTGCGCGAGCGAGTGGCGTGGCGCACGGCGGAGGGATCATCGGCGGCGACATTCACAAGCAGGCGTGAGAGGTCGAGGGTATTGGCCTTCGGGTGGTTGGGAATTTCCTTTTGGCGGAGGCATTCCACGCGTCCGACCATTTCATCAATGGTGCGGAAGCCGAGGCGAGCCATCATTTCGCGGACCTCGGTGGCAACGCCATTAAAGAAGGCGACAACATTTTCCGGGCGGCCTTTGAATTTGGCGCGGAGTCGCTCATCAATCGTGGCAACGCCGACTGGGCAGGTGTTGAGATGGCACTGGCGCACATACACACAGCCCATGGCGATGAGGGCGGAGGTGCCGAAGTTGAACTCCTCGGCTCCGAGTAGTGCAGCGTAAACAATGTCCTCGCCGCTGCGCATGCCGCCGTCGGTGCGGAGGGTGACGCGGTTGCGGAGTCCATTAAGCATGAGGACCTGGTGGGCTTCGGCGACACCGAGTTCCCAAGGTCCTCCGGCATGCTTGATCGAGCTGAGCGGGGAAGCTCCGGTGCCGCCATCGTGTCCGCTCACGAGAATAATATCTGCATGGGCCTTGGCCACGCCTGCGGCAATGGTGCCGATGCCGGCCGTGGAGACGAGCTTCACGCAGATGCGGGCGCGGGGGTTCACCTGCTTCAGATCGTAGATGAGCTGGGCCAGATCTTCGATCGAGTAGATATCATGGTGCGGCGGCGGGGAAATGAGAGTCACTCCCACCACCGAGTTCCGCAGCTTGGCGATGTAGGCGCTCACCTTGTGTCCTGGCAGTTGACCGCCTTCACCAGGTTTCGCACCTTGAGCCATCTTGATTTCGATTTCCTTGGCGCTCGCGAGATAGGCCGCCGACACGCCAAAGCGGCCGGAAGCGATCTGCTTGATGGCGCTGTTTGCCCAATCGCCGTTGTCGCGGCGTTTGAAACGGGCTGGATCTTCGCCGCCTTCGCCGCTGTTTGACTTGCCGCCGATGCGGTTCATGGCGATGGCCAAGCACTCGTGGGCCTCGGGGCTCACGGCTCCGAGCGACATGCCGGCTGTGGTGAAGCGTTTGCGGATATCCTCAATGGGCTCCACCTCGTCGATCGGGATCGGGCCCTCACTCGTGGGCAGGATTTCCAGAAGATTGCGGAGCGCGACTGGCGTGTTGGCCAGCACCGAGTCGACATACTTTTTGTAATCCTCCGCCTTGCCGGCTTTGTCAGCACCCTTGATGCCTACATACGCGTGGAAGCTTTGGAGGACGGGCGGAGTCACGGCATGCATCTCACCGCCGCGACGGAAGCGGTAGTAACCGGGGTCGCTGAGTTTGCCGGCTTCGACCGGCACGGCTTCTGAATAGGCCATAGCGTGACGGGTCAAGGATTCGATGGCGATTTCCTTGAACCCGATGCCTTCAATCTGGGAAGTTGTGCCTTTGAAGCATTTTTCCATGAGTGCGGAGGAAATGCCTATTGCTTCAAAGATTTGCGCCCCGCGGTAGCTATTGACCACTGAGATACCCATCTTGGACATGATTTTGAGGATGCCGGCTTCTATGGCTTTGCGGTAGTTGACGACTGACTTGGCGAAGTCGCCGTTCGTGCCGTCGCGCTCGAGAAGTTCTCGAATGGTCTCGTAGGCGAGGTAGGGATTCACTGCTGCCGCTCCGAAGCCGATGAGGCAGGCGACTTGGTGGACATCGCGGGCTTCTCCGGTCTGGCAGACCATGCTTGCGCGCATGCGCTTTCCGACTCGGATCAGGTGATGGTGCACGGCTCCCACAGCGAGGAGCATGGGCGCAGAGACTCGGCTGTGATCGACTCCCGAGTCCGAAAGAACAATAATGCGTATGTTGGAATCAATCGCGGCCTCAGCCTCGGCGCAGATACGCTGGATGGCGGTTTCAAGGCCGTCCTCGCCCTCGGAGGCGTTCCAGAGTGTGGAAATGACGGTCGATTTGTGCTCACCGCCGATGGCCTGAATCGCGGCCAGTTCCTCGTTGAGGAGGACGGGCGATTCGAGGCTGACGAGGCGGGCATGCTCCGGCGTTTCCGCGAGCATATTTTTCCTCCAGCCGAGCACGGTATTCAGGCTCATCACAAGCTTCTCGCGGATCGGATCGATCGGAGGGTTGGTGACCTGTGCGAAGAGTTGCTTGAAGTAGGTGTAGAGGAGGCGCGGCTTTGCGGACAGAACTGCAAGTGGTGTGTCATCCCCCATCGAGCCTACGGCTTCGGCACTGTCTTTGAGCATGGGTTTGATGATCATGTCCACCTCCTCGGACGAATACCCGAAGGCGACTTGGCGCTGGGTGAGGGTGAGGATATCGAGTTCGCCGGCGAGTGCTGCGACTTGCTTCTCCGTGAGCTGGGGCAGATCGCTAAGATTGCTTTTGAGCCATTCGCCATACGGCTGGCGAGCGGCGAGGCTGGCTTTGATATCGGCATCGCGGAGGAGTTTTCCGGTGGCTGTGTCGATGGCGATCATCTCGCCAGGGGCGAGGCGGCCTTTTTCTACGATCTTGAGCTGGTCGAGTTGGGACCCGCCAACCTCGGAAGCCATGACAAACATGCCGTCCTCCGTGATGTTATAACGGGCGGGGCGGAGTCCGTTGCGGTCGAGGCACGCACCTGCGATGACACCGTCGGTAAAAGTCAGCGCGGCCGGTCCATCCCACGGCTCTGAGAAGCAGCGGTGGTAGTTATAGAAATCCTTGAGCTCCTGCGAGAGATTCGGGTCGGTGCGGTAGGAGGGCGGCACGAGCATGGTCATGGCGTGCAAGATGCTTCGGCCGCTCATGGTGAGAACCTCCAGGGCATTGTCGAGACTCGCGGAGTCGGAGCCACCGGGCTGGATGATTGGCTTCAGGAGGTCGATATCGGCACCCCAGAAATCGGCTCGCAGCTCGGACTCGCGGGCATGCATCCAATTCCGGTTGCCGCGGATCGTGTTGATTTCGCCATTGTGGGCGAGCATGCGAAACGGATGGGCAAGCGGCCAAGTCGGGAAGGTGTTTGTGCTGTAGCGCTGGTGGAAGAGTGCGATAGCCGTTTCGTAGTCGGGATTCGCGAGGTCCGGGTAGAATTTCTCGAGGGACGCTGAAACGAGGAGTCCTTTGTAAACAATCGTGCGGTGCGAGAAGGAGGGGATGTAGAAATTCTTGATCTTGTCCAGTGCGGCGCGATCCTCGATCTCGTTGCGGGCAAGGAAGAGGCGGCGCTCGTAGTCCTCATCGGCCATCCCAGCCGGGCGGCCAACCAGAACATGTTCGATGAGCGGCATGGTGGACTGCGCTTTCTCGCCGAGCACATGGTCGTTGATGGGAACCTCGCGCCATCCGAACACAAAGAGCTCGCGTTTTTTCAGAACCTCTTCGGTGATCGCACGCGCGCGGGCGGTCTCGTATTCGTTGTGCGCGGGCAGGAACATGACGCCCACGCCAAGGTCGCCTGGATTGTAGAGTGTGTGGCCAAGCTTCTCCACCTCGGGGGTGAAAATTTTGTAGGGAATCTGTGTGGTGAGGCCCGCTCCGTCGCCGGTCTTCGCATCCGCATCCAGCGCCCCACGGTGCATGAGGCTGCAGATGGAGAGCAGGGCGGTCTCAAGAATAGCATTTGAGCGTTCGCCACTGATCTGAGCTACAAGTCCAACGCCACAGGCGTCATGCTCGAGGTCGGGATTGTAGAGTCCGTTCAAATCGCGGGATGGCAGGTCTTGGTTCATAGTCAAAAAAACAGAAAGCCAAACAGAATCGCTCTACAATAGAAAATGTGTAGGATTTTTTTTGAAAAACTTTGAGAGCCGACATGTGCGGTCAGGTCGGCTTGGGAGTGCGGGGGGGGAATGGGGATCTGGCGGGGAACCTTCTCTCAGCGGGCGTAACGGCGGATCGCGTCCTCTTTGAGGACCCCTATGAAGGGCAGGTTCCGGTATTGCTCGTTGTAGTCGAGCCCGTAGCCCACCACAAACTCATCGGGAATCTCAAAGCCGACATAATCCGCCACTGTGGCCGCCTCGATCTGTAGTTTTTTGCGCAGTAGCACGCAGGAACGGATGCTGGCCGCGCCGGATTCCGCCGCAAGCCGCTCTTTGATGGCGCGCAGGGTCAGGCCGCTGTCGAGAATATCGTCGAGGATCAAAACATGCCGCCCGGAGACATCGGCGATGGAGTTTTGTCGAAATTCGATGCGCCCCTTGGATTTGATTCCGTGGTAGCTGGAGACACTCCACGAATCGATCTGGAGGGGCAGTGGAACACGCCGCAGCAGGTCGGCCATGAAGATAAAGCTGCCGTTCAGGATCGAGACCACTGTGAGTTCCTTGCCCTCGTAGTCTCTCGAGATGGTGTGTGCCATCTCGTCGAGCCGGCTGAGTATGGTCGATTCGTGATAGAGGACCCTGTCGATGTCGGCTTGCATGAAAAGGATTCGTAGCCAGCGCGCTCCCGCAAGCAAGCTATTCAAGAATGCCTGTCGGCGACCGATCAAAACCAGACCGTTGCTCAGGGGCTAAACGCCTCATGGATGCAAGGCCAGATGGCTTTGGGAATTTTCGAAACAACCAAAAACTTGAGATTTCGATAGGGGGGTGGCGACGAACCTCCGCGCTGCCTTCGTGATAAAACTGGAGGGACGACCTCCGTGTCGTCCGATCTCTGCGGGGCGCAGCCCCGCCCCCAATTCCGTAGGCAATAAACCTCAGCCCACAGACTCTCCGCGCAGTTCCAGCAAGCGACGGAGGGTGTCTTCGATGAGGCTGTTCGGGCAACTGGCGCCCGCCGTGATGCCGATGGTCAGGTTTTTACGATCAGGCAGCCAGTTCGCCGAAACGATTTCTTTTTTCGCGTGCAGGTCGAAATGCCAGATTTCACTTCCTGAGTTCAGACACTCCGCATTGCGAATGAACCAGGTTGGAAGCCTTTCAGATCCGATTTCCGCCAAGTGCGTGGTATTGGAGCTGTTGTAGCCCCCCACGACAATGAGCATGTCGAGGGATTCCTTGAGAAGCTGGAAAAGGGCATCTTGGCGCTCTTGGGTCGCTCCGCAGATTGTGTCGAAATAGCGGAAGTTCGCCGTGCTGCCACTGTCTCTTTGTGCCACGGCTTCACGAAGCAGGTTTTGAATCGATTCCGTCTCACTGCGGAGCATGGTGGTCTGGTTGGCCACACCGATGCGTTGAAGGTGCTGCAAGGGATCGAAGCCCGGGCTATGCGCTCCGCGAAAGGCCGCAAGAAATTCCGCAGGGTCGCCGCCATGGATCATAAAGCCGGCCACACGCTGCGCTTCCTTCATATCCAGCACGATGACGAAATGCCCTTGGCCATCTCCTCCGAGAGCGCGCGACGCTGTAGCGCGCGTCTCCTCATGCGAGGCCTTGCCGTGGATGATCGAGGTGACCCGCTCGGTGGCATTCTGCCTCACGCGCTTCCAGACGCTCATCACATCCCCGCAGGTGGTATCCACGATCTGGCATCCATGCGCTTTGACCGCATCGATCACCGGGACTTCAGCTCCGAATGCGGGGACGATAACAACATCTTCGGCCGTGAGGTCCTTCAAATCCGCATCGGAAGGGTGGGCGGCGAGATGCTGGATGCCGAGCGCATCCATCTGGGCATTCACATCTGGATTATGGATGATTTCCCCTAGTAGAAAAATCCGCTGGCCGGTAAAAACCTTCCCCGCTGCATAGGCGAGGTCGATGGCCCGTTCGACCCCGTAGCAAAAGCCGAATTCCTTCGCCAGTCGAATGGTCGTATTGCCGATTTGTAGAACTCCGCCTTGGGCCCGAATCTTCTCCACCAGCTCGCTGCGATAGTGCTTTTCGACCTGGGCATGGACATGGGCCATGACATCGGGCGTGCGGATATTGACTCGGTTTGGCGTGCTCAAAGTGGGGTCAGCTTAAATCCTAAAAAGGTTTTTTTATAGAAAAACAGAACCGACTGATTCAGACGGCATGTTTCGGCAATTGGTAACCATGTAAAATCATCTCCGTGTCCTCCGTGGTGAAAAACACTCGTTTAATAAAGCTCCACCGGCGACCGTTTCCCATCCTCCGGGCTGCGCTGCGCGGCCAGTTCGGGGCCGAGGACTGCCACGCGGAGGTCGTAAATTTCGGCATCCACCGCATGGAATGCCTCCAGCGAAAATGGCGTGGGCGGCGCGAGGCGGGATTTGCAGCGGGCCATGGCCTCGAGGGCCTCGTCGAGTTTTTTACCCATCGTGTCGATGGCCTTCCTGGCGGCAGCGGCCATTTCGATGCGGTGGCAGATCATGAGCATGTCGTTGCCGGCTTCGATACCGAGGCGCATGGTCTCATCAAATCCGTAGTGGTTGAGAATGGCTCCCATATCGAGGTCGTCTGTCATCACCAGACCTTCAAACCCCATATCTTTTCGCAGCAGGTCGCGAATGATGACTGGCGAGAGCGAGGCCGGACGGTCGATTTCCTCCAACCCCGAAACGGCAATGTGTCCGATCATCATGCTGTCCACCGATTTTGCGAAATGGCGGAAGACGGCGAGTTCATGCTCTTCCATGAGATCCCTCGAGCGCTCGATGCGCGGGAGTTCGTGGTGGGGATCGAGGCCGGCCGAGGCATAGCCGGGAAAATGCTTGCCGCAGCTCAGCACTCCAGTGGCCCGCAGCGCCTCGTTGAAGGCGCTGGATTTTTCAATGACCTCTGCGACATCGCGCCCGTAGCAGCGCCCGCGAAGAGAGTTGTCGGCCTCGTCGTCGAAGGAAATGTCCAGCACGGGGCAGAGGTCGAGGTTGAAGCCGAAGATGCGGAGGATGCGGCCCGTGATATCGCCATGGCGGCGGATCAAATCCAGATTCCCGCAGTCGCGGAGTTGCTGGGCGTTGGGAGGTTCGTTGCCGATGAGTTTGAGGCGGGACACGCGGCCGCCCTCCTGATCGATCGTGATGATTGGCTCCACGCTGCTCAAATCGCGGAGGTCGTCGATGAGCTTGCGGAGTTGCTGAGGCGTCTGGATGTTTCGACCGAAAAGAATGAACCCTCCAGGCTGGATTTGGCGGAAGAGGCGGGCGGAGTCGGAATCAAGTTCCGCGCCGGGAACACCAACAAGAAGAAGCTGGCCGGGATTTTGGGATGGCATGGGGAGGGGAAAACCAGATTTGATGCGGGCTGTCGAAATGATTTCTTCAGAAAAAATCGGTTTGTTTGGCGGGAGCTTCGATCCCATCCATCACGGTCACCTCATTCTGGCGCGGGATGCCATGGAGTCCCTCGGCTTGGATCGTGTCATTTTCATTCCTGTAAATGTCTCTCCCCACAAGCTCGCCCGCGCACCTGTGGCGGCCCGTCTTCGCTGCGAAATGGTTGCGGCCGCTATCGCCGGCGAGCCCCGGTTCTCGATGGATGCCTGCGAGGCGGAGCGAGAGGGGCCATCCTTCGCCGTCGATACTGTCAGGCTCATGCGGCAGCGTTTTCCCAAGGCCGAATTTTTTTATTTCATCGGAGAGGACAATGTCCCGGGCCTTCACACATGGAGGGAAATCGACGCGCTCCGGAAAATGGCAACCTTTGTCGTCATCGCCCGGGGCGATTTGCGGCCTGTCGAGGGATTTCCGGTCATCAGCCGCCAAATTGATATTTCCTCCACAGACATCCGAAATCGCATTGCCCACGGCCTCTCGGTTCGCTACTTGCTGCCGGACGCCGTTTCCGCGATTCTCGCACGGCATCAACTTTACCTGAATGACTGATACCGAAAAACTCGCCCGCATCTGCGCGGTTGCCGCCGCTGATAAAAAAGCCGAAGACATCGTCCTGCTCGATATGCGCGGGGTCTCGGACTTCACCGACTTCTTCCTCATTTGCTCTGCGAACTCTGAGCCCCAGCTCAAAGCCATCGCCTCATCGATCCGCGAAAAAGCCCGCGAAGAATGTGCCTCGCGCCCCATTTCCGCCGATGGCTTCCCGGTGAGCCAATGGATCGTCACGGATTTCGGTGGGCTCATCTGCCATCTCTTCCTGGATTCCAAACGCGCCTTCTACGACCTCGAGGGCCTCTGGAGCGATGCCAAGAGAACGCCCTTGGAGGTTTGATCAGCGATGGACGGCGTCGAAGATATTGAAGTCGAATGCCCCTACTGCGGGGAATTATTTGGGATTTTAGCCGACACCTCTCATTCCTCTGTCGTGATGATTGAAGACTGCTCGGTGTGCTGCCACCCCATCCAATTGACTCTCCGTTTCTCCTCGGGAGAATTGATTTCCGTAGAGGCCACCACATCCTGAGCGGATATGAAGGCTGGTTTTTTTCTCGACCGCCCAGCGAGTCCGGCGCGACCTGCCGCAAAGATTCTCACCGTATGTCTATTGCTTCTGGTTTACTCTGGTCTGTGCTGGATGGCGTTCTCACACTCCCTCAAAAATTGGGAGCAGGTGTGGGGCTACCGGGTCACTTTCCTGAATGGCTGGGCGGCTACGATTGGCATCTCAGCGGCCGCCCTTCTGCTCAGCACGGCCATCGGCGCGCTCACCGCACTGGCGCGGCGTTCGGCATTTCTTCCACTGCGCTACACCGCTGTGGCCTATGTCGAGACGGTGAGGGGACTTCCGCTTGTGGTCTTGGTGCTTTTCGGATTCTACGGCATCGCCAATGCCATCGGATGGAATGACCGTGTCTCGGTGGGAATTGTGCTTCTCTCGCTCTTCAGCGGGGCCTACATCGCGGAAATCATACGCGGCGGTATTGAAAGCGTGGGCCGCTCCCAATGGGACAGCGCCCGTGCCATCGGTCTTACCACCACGCAGACCTACCGCTTTGTAATTTTTCCCCAGGTTTTGCGTCAGATTTTGCCTCCCGTGGCTGGCCAGTTTTCCTCGCTCATCAAGGACTCCTCGTTGCTCTACATTATCGGAATTCCCGAGCTCACCTTTGCGGCGAACCAGATCAATTCGGCCACCTACAGCACCTTTGAGAGTTTTGTTCCGCTTGGCATTTGCTATCTTGTGCTCACATTGCCTGTCTCGCTCTGGACGAAATATCTGGAATCCAAAGTGCGTTATGAAACGTGAATTTCTCTGCCTCATCGCCTGCCTGCTTCTTGTGGGATGCTCGACTGTGGAGCATTTCGACAGGGACGCGCCTCCCGAGTATCTTACAAACCGACGTGCCGAGTTTTTTCGAAGTGGTCCCGCTCAGGCCTTCCCGCCGGAAAAGCTGGACAAGAACACAACTCTCAATGTGCTCAAAAAGGATTCGGGTTATGCCTTTGTGCGGCTTCTCGACAACCGCACGGGCTATGTCGTTTTTAGCGACTTGCGAGCCGCTCCGCCTGTGGCACCCGGTGTGCCGTTTGACCCTGTCATCGTGGAAGAAATCATCGAAGTCCCCCTGCCAGACTTCGGAGTGATACCTGACGAAATCCCCGAGGAGCTCCGGAAAAAATGAAAATCCAACTGTGTGGGGTTACGAAAAAGTTTGGTTCCCAGACCGTCCTTGATGCTGTGGATTTCGAAGTCGAATTCGCTCACACCCTTGCGCTCATTGGCCCGTCTGGTGGCGGCAAGTCCACTCTGCTGCGGCTCCTGGCTGGGCTCGATTCCCCCGACGCCGGCGAGGTTCTTGTCAATGGAGAGGCGTTGCCGCAGGACGAAGAAAGCCTGCGACTTCACCGCAGCCGCACGGGCATTGTTTTTCAGGCCTACAATCTTTTTCCGCATCTCAGCGCCCTTGGAAACGTTATGCTGCCACTCACCGCAGTGCACGGCCTCGATGCCGCCACCGCCCGTGAGCGAGCGATGGATGTCTTGAAACGCTTCCACCTCGCCGAGCATACCGCCAAGCAACCGGGGCAACTCAGTGGCGGTCAGCGCCAACGCGTCGCCATCGCCCGTGCGCTGGCGGTGGACCCCGCTTTTCTCCTCTTGGACGAACCCACATCCGCCCTCGATCCCGAGATGACCGCCGAAGTGCTTGATGTGATTACCGAGCTTCGCGAATCTGGAAAGCCCACTATTCTCGTAACTCATGAAATGGGCTTCGCACGGCGCTCGGCCGACCGTGTCGCCTTCATCGCCCAAGGCGGCGTGCCCGAGTGCGCCTCAGCCGCAGAGTTTTTCGGCAACCCAAGCAAGCCAGTCGTCAAGCAATTTCTCGAGCGCATTTTGAAATACTGATTCCCACGGCACCTCATTCCATTGCCACCACCTTTTTCCTGTTCATCCATTCAATCCCGTCTAAAAATCGCTTCCCGACTTTCATGCCAAAAGAACGCATTCTTCTCAACGATCTCGACCAACAAAAATCCCTCACGCAGGAGGAATACAAGAGTCAGGTGAAGCAATATCAGCTCGAGCTTTTGAACATGCAGCTCGAGCTCCACGAGAAGCAGATTCCGATCGTCATCGTCATCGAGGGGCCTGACGCCGCCGGCAAAGGGGGCACCATCAAGCGCCTCACCGAGCGCCTCGATCCCCGCTTGCTGCGCGTTTATTCAATCAACAAGCCCACCGCTGAGGAATTCGCCCGCCACTACATGTGGCGCTTCTGGTCCAAGCTGCCCCCGCGCGGCAACATGGCGATCTACGACCGCTCCTGGTATGGTCGTGTGCTCGTCGAGCGCGTGGAGGGGTTTTGTAGCCAACCCGCTTGGCAGCGCGCCTACGAAGAGATCAACGATTTTGAAAAAATGCTCGTCGATGACGGCACCGTGCTCGTGAAGCTCTGGCTTCATATCACCAAGGACGAGCAACTCATCCGTTTCAAATCCCGCACGGCGGATCCCTACAAACACTGGAAAATCGGCGATGAGGACTGGCGCAACCGCAAGCGCTGGAACGAACACATCGAAGCCGCCGAGGATATGTTTGAAAAAACCAGCACCGACATCGCGCCTTGGACTGTTATCCCCGCCAACTTCAAGTGGTATGCTCGCGTCAAGTCCCTCAAAGTGCTCAGCCGTGTCGTTGCGAAAGCACTCGGCCGCTGAAATCCTGATCCAAAGACCATCTGCAGCTCTCTCGTCGGGCGCATCTCGCTCCCGTTCTTCGAAACCTATACCGCAACCATTCCACCCGCGATAGGAGCACACTTTGCCCAAATGCTGCAGAGCAAAGGCGCACCTGACCCGCAATGGGTATTCGATGCCTATGTAAGCCTCGCCGAAATGCCCGCAGGCCAGCGCCCCGCGCAAGCTGTCGTCGACATCGCCCGGGGCGTCGTCGAAACCTGCCGCCTCACACACCTCCAGATGAAGAGCAAACACGCAGCCCCACTTGTGAGCGTCAAAATTTCCAAAGACCAGATGTGGCGATGTGCCCGTGCCTCGCAGTTCGAATAAATCAAAGAACCATTTTGATTTTCTTACAAAAAATCACCTTTTGACATTGGCTGTTCATCGAAAAAAACCGACAGGAAGCCTGAAAGCGAGGAATGTTGTCAGTTCGGGTTCGCATCGTTTATTTCCAGTCTGGCTTAACCCGAAAACAGCTTTTTAGACAGGAGGACAGGATTAACAAGAGCGGTTTCCGAAAGCGGCGAACCCCACAAAACGATCCCATTGGATTCGCTCTCATTCATTCGCCCTCTGTGCTCACCGTTTCCCCTGTGGTTAATTTCGCCGGATTCTGGCTTAACCAAATCTCGCTTGAACTTCGACACAGAGTTGCTCTTTTTCAGCCTCCCGGTAGGTGGTTTTTCACTCTCGTGGCAGCGCTTTGTGGGAGCCGTCACAAAGCACACCGTTTGCGCTCTGCTTACAGGCGCAAAAGTAAACCGGGCCATCTTTTGTTGCAGCGTAGGCGACTGGCGCAAACCCGGTGCCTTTGTGAGATCCATCGCAAAATGGCTGCGCCTTGCTCTCTCCGCAAGAACACCAGTAATAGGTTTTGCCATTTTCAACGGTGACAGCGATAGGAGTGGATTGGGCTATTTTTGCTTTGTTCATGGTAGTGGTGTCTTTGATCCTTGCGGCTGAGATGAGCAACGGGTCTACAGCCTATAATTTTTCCAAAAAAAAACCAACAATCTCCATCTGACGACGCTGGAGTTCACACTTGGTCATACCTCTTTTGAGTGACCAACAGACGCAGTAATTTTAACGCCCACACCCCTCCTGCTATCCGCACTGTCCATGAGGCCTGACTCAAGACATCCATCTTCAGAGACATCCTCAAGTTGGACCGAAGAAAACCCTGCAGAGCATTTCCCAGAGCGGCTTGGAAGAGTAAGCGGGTGAAGGGAATCGAACCCTCGTATGCAGCTTGGGAAGCTGCCGTTCTGCCATTGAACTACACCCGCAATTTCAATCAGCATGGAACAGGTGAGCTCTGCTTCCAAGGCAAATCAACGCCCCAGCACATTGACCGAAATCTGGCGGGAGTGGGGAGCGCGACGGTGTTCGAAGAGAAATATACCCTGCCAAGTCCCCAAGACCATCTTCCCGCTGCTTACTGGCAGCGACTCACTCGTGCGAGTGAGGGCCATCCGAATGTGTGATGTCATGTCGTCCGTCCCCTCGTGGGTGTGCACATATCCATCGGCATCCTCTGGCACCAAACGCTCAAAGAAGGCCTCCAAATCTTGTGCAGCGGATGAATCCGCATTTTCGAAAATGACAAGGCTTGCACTTGTGTGGCGGACAAAAACTGTCACGACGCCTTCGAGTATAGGTGTTTCCTCGAGAGATTTCTGCACTTGGGCAGTTATCTCGTAAAGACCCTTTCCTTTGGTTGAGACACTGAAAAATGAGGTGTTTGAAATCATCGCGCTCTGCATAGTCATGGCTTCGCGGGTAGAAAAAAACAGAAAAAATATTGCGGCATGCATGGTCGCCCGATAATTATTCCCCCTTGCTCCGCGCGGTTAGCTCAGTGGTAGAGCATTACCTTGACACGGTAGGGGTCGGGAGTTCGAACCTCCCATCGCGCACCATCCCGTCAGCCTTTGCTGGAGCGGTTCTACAGACTTTTGGGGTATCAATAATTCAGAGTCTCTTGGGAAAACAGAACTCGCGTTTAGAGCCATTTGGCCCTCTACAGAAAAAAAAGGTCAACCGAAAGTGTCAACCAAAGGAGACCTCAGACCAGGCGGATTGCCCATCCCCAGTGCCAATATACAGTGCATCGCCCCCCCCAAGTGCCGCCTAGGCCCAGCAGAGGGTATTTTTACAGTTAGGCTCTGCGAATAAAACTCGTCTCATTGCGACGAGTTCAAAAAAACCAATCCATTTTTGATGCCCTGATTTTCCCAACCCTCCAAAAATCCAAGCACTCAAAATCCTCGCAGAGTTAGAATCTATGAGATTCTATAGGCAGATGACTGGCTTTAATTTCGAATCGAAAGAGCTTCAAAAAGGTCTCACTCGCCCTCAAATTCACACCAATACTTCTTCTAGAGGCGATTGGCATTTCTTACCGTGAAACCATGGGAATTGGGTTCAACCTCTAAAGCCCATTTCAAGAGCCTCGCAGGACAGTCTGGATTCGACAAACATGCCTCAAGGAGTATGTTTTTTTTATGAGTTCTCTCCTTGAGATCGAGCAAGCCGCCGAAGTTCTGCCTGTCGAGCAGAAGAGGGAGTTGGTTGCTTTTCTCCTGACTCGACTCCATACATCCGATGATGACTTGCCTCCTGTCCGTGACATTCCAAAGGAAACGATTGAGGGGTGGGTTGCTGACGACGAGGAAGGCTACAAGCGGTTCCTCGCGGGATCGTGAGGATTTTTCTCGATACCAGCGTTCTTCTTGCTGCTTGCCGTTCCAAAACGGGAGCATCACGGGCGATCGTTGAAATGGCATCCGATCAAGGCTGGGAATTGATCGCCAGCCCATGGGTCAGAAATGAAGTCGAGAAGAACCTCTCCAAATTTCCTTTCGATGCAACCTCTGCATGGATTGGCATTCGATCCAAAATCTGGCTCGTTGATGATGTCGTTTCGATTGATCGAGCCTTGGTTTTTCCTGCCTCCAAGGACCGACCTGTTTTGATCACAGCATTGGCTTGGGCTGATGTCCTCTTGACCCTCGACCGAGTCGATTTCATCAAGGTTCTTGGATCGTCCTGTTATGGACTTCCTATTTTACTTCCATCGGAGTTTTTGATCAGGGAGCGAAATCACGGTCGTTTGAGTTGATTCAATCCAGCCCCAAAAACGGTAAAGAAAGGAGAGTTCCAATAAGCGGTTCGGCGTTGGAGTGGCTGAAGTCCTATGTCTCCACAAAGGATCAATACTGTTTGGCTCCAGATAGTCGAACGGGCAAGAGTCGCTACCGATATGACTTTCGGAAAAAATTCGATTCTTTGGTAACAAAAGTATTCTCAACAAAATCTGTTGGAACTTATGCCTCTGTAGGCGGTGGCGTGAAAAATCAGCACTTTTCTTGAAAGTGGGATGTCTCGGTTTATGGCTTGAGTGACTCTCAAGATGCCGTGGAAATGCTGGGAATGTGTTCTAAAAATTTGAGGAAGACCGAACTGAAATCGGCGGGGTTAGAGGCGGCCCAATGCCGGATTTTATTCATTGAGAAGAACGCTCCGGTTTCGACTTCCATGGTGGCGGGTTGGAATGGGCCCTCGTGGCGGGCGTGGTAGGCTTGGATGAATTCCCAGCCGTTTGATTCAGTGGGCGTGAGGCGGGCGAGGGGCAGGAGCGGGGGGGCCTCGATGCCGAGCTCCTCTTGAAGTTCGCGGCGGGCGGCGGTGGGGTAGTCCTCCCCCGAGTCGACATGTCCGGCGGCCGAGGAGTCCCAGAGACCGGGATTGCGGTCTTTCCAAATCGAGCGTTTCTGGAGGTAAAGGTCGCCGGCGGCATTGAAAAGCAGCATGTGGACGGCGCGGTGCCTCAAGTTATTCACATGAATGACATCGCGGAACTCGGAGCGGAGCACACGGTCATTTTCATCGACGACATCGAAGCGTTCGGCGCCATGTTGTGCTGTGGCGGGGGAGGCGGTGAATGCGAGGGATTCCCATTGTGCGGGGCTGAGTTGCTCGGCGCGGATCGTGGGTGGAACACCAAGTGCGGCGGTGATTTTTTCCCAGTCGTTTCTGAACTCGGGAAGCATGTTTCGCAGTTGCTTGCGTCGCTCGGAAAAGCCGCGTCTGACGAGGGACTCAAAAATCGAATCATCAATGGCACGGACCCGGGCTCTCGGCTTGCGCCGGAGGGTGATGACGGCGGAGTCCACCTTGGGCCGTGGAAAGAACACCGAGGCGGGGAGTTTGCGTTCGAGGCGGATATCCCAGCGGCGTCCGGTGCAGAGGGTCATCGCCCCGTAATCGCTCGTATCGTGGGCGGCGCCGAGGCGTTGTGCCAGCTCGAGCTGTAGCGTGAGAACGAGGGCTGATGCGGGTGAGAGGGCGGATGCGTATTTGGCGATGAGTGGAGTGGAGATGTAGTAGGGGAGGTTTCCGATGACCTTCACCGGGCCGTGACCCCAGAGTTCACGCAGGTCGAAATCCAATGCATCGGCGTGGAACACAGAGTTTGTTCCATGCTCGAATTTTGACCGCAGATGCGGGATGAGGCGGCTGTCTTTTTCGATAAGGGTGAGGCGCGTCTCTGGTATGTCCAGAAACTCGGTGAGCGCGCCGAGGCCGGGGCCGATTTCCACGATGTGATCTCCGGGTTGGATGTCAAGCAACGCGACGATGGAACGGGCCAGATTTTGGTCATGGAGAAAGTTCTGCCCGAGGCTGCGAGTGGGGTGGGTGTCCAACTCCCCGAGCAATCGCTGGATGTCGCTCAATGTCATGCGGTCTTCATAGCCTTTTTCACGGCGATTCACAAAGGGGATGTGAATAACCCAGTGGGAAAGCATTTGTTTTTCCCAAGTTATTCACATTTTTTCCCGCTTGAGCAAATGCCCCTGTGGGTGTGAGGTATGCAGCAGCGAGCAGGTTGCCCGCACTTCATGGCCAGCGGACAAAACAACACACCGTATCCCCCGTTTCGATCGGCTCTCGTGCAGGTCATTTTAGTGCTTGGCGCGATGGCGGCTGTTTTTTTGGCGGGTGGTGCAAGGCAGGGAGCGACTGGCCTCTTTTTTGTATCTGCTGGCTTGGCGATGATTCTCTTTGCCCCGAACCGGATCGTGCCGCTGAGGTATTGGCTCTTGTGCGCTGGAATACTCGGGGCATCCGCCTTGAGCCTCTTGCCGCAGACTTGGTTTCCCACGCCGGAATGGCGCCTGGGGTTGCTAAGGTATCAGGCTTTCCCATCCCTCCCATGGATCAGCCTCGCTCCGAGGGAAACGATTTATTGGATCGCGCTTTTGGCTGGCGCATTGGCAGCCGGACTCTTCTCGCTCGGGCACCCTGTGAGGTCGGCTGCGAAGGTGTATATCGCCCTGCTGGGTTTACTGGCGTGCGCGGCATATGCCTCCGTGGCCATCTATGCCAAGACGACGGGCTGGGAGTATCCGTTTTTCGACAGGCGGGGGTGGTCACCGCCTGATTTCGGATTTTTTCCGAATCGAAACCACACGGCCGCGTTGCTTGTAAGTGGAAGTATTCTGGCGTTGGGTATCATTCGTGAGGCGTGGTCCGGGCGCCGGCCACTTGTCTTCCTGCTTGCAGTGCCTTCCTTCGGCGTGTGTGTCTATTCACTGCTTTTTTATTCGATCTCGCGGGGCGGGGTTATTTTTTTAGGTGTTGGCGTAGGTCTGTGGCTGATTGCGCTGGGGAAGAGTCACCGAACATTGCCTTTGTTGGTTTCCTCGGTCGTCCTCGCCGCCTCGGTGGCTTGGATTTTCCTCGTTTCCGAAGGCCAGGCGAAGAGCCGCATTTTTGAATTTCTTGGCTTGGGTGAGTCCTCCACTTCCGTGCTTTTTCAGGGTGATCTGCGGTCGAAAATTTTTCTCGATACGCTGCACATCATTCGCGACTACCCACTCACGGGAACCGGTCTGGGAACTTTCGGCTATGTATTTCCCTTCTACATGAAGGCCAGCATCGACGAGGCGGTGCCGATTCATCCCGAAAGCGATTGGCTCATGCTCGCGGCAGAGGCTGGAATCCCAGCTTTGTTGTTAGGCTTTGCGCTCTTAGGGTTCCTTGTCCGGGATGTATTCTGCCTTCGTGACACGGGCTCTTGGCCTTTACGCTGGGGTGTGGTTGCGGCGGCCCTCACAGTGATGCTGCACGGTTTTGTGGATGTGCCGGTGCACCGTATCGAACTTGGGTGGTGGATTCTTGTGCTTGCGGGGCTTGCATTGGGAAACCCCGCAATCACTCAAACGGAAAAGAGTTCCGCTTGGCTCGTCCAGCGTTTGGTTTTTGGAGTCTGCGGGGCGGTTCTTCTCGCGGGTGGGGTAGTTTTGATACGCTCTCAGTGGTTCAAGGAACATCCGTTTCCTCCCTATCGTGGAAAATTGATCGTTGAACAAATCAGACAATTGAACGCTGAGGGTCGGTCGTGCGAGGCGATCGATCTCGGACACTCCGAACTCTCTCTCAGCCCAATGGAGCGAGGGCTCTACCGCGAACTCGGCTACAGCGAAATCTCGGGAAATGGAAGCCTGGGTGTGGCTGACGCCGCATTTGCCGCCGAGAGGGCGCTGAATCCCACGAGTGCCAAGATTCCCTACGACCAAGGTATCTTATGGATGAACCGGGATATCTCCCGCACGGCGCCGCTGTGGGGCGAGGCACTGCGCAACCACGCGCGGATTCAGCAGGGTGGGGGATATGCGAATCTTGTGGAATACTACGGACGCCTTCTCTCGCAGGCGAAACCGCATCCGCTGCTGTTTCAAGCGCTCGGGGAATTTTCGACGCTGTCGCCGGACTTGCAGATCGTCTGGATGGCAAGCTCACCGAATGTGCGGATGGAGGATGTTGCTAACGACCCCACATTTTTAGAGCGGCTCACCACAGCCCAAAGGCGTGAATTTTTAATCTCTTGGTTCAATCGGGGGGGGCGGCCCGCGCTGGAGAATTTCCTTCTCGCCAACCCGGATTGGGAGGATGCCGCCTGGCCAGTGCGTATGCGGCAAATGCTTGAAAAAAAGAATTACGCGGAAGCCATCGAAGCGGTGAAGAGGCGTTACGAACTCGACCTTTCACTTCCCGTCCTTGATTCCCATGTGCTCGAGGGCAGCGATCCGCCTGTGGATTTATCGGCTCGTGTTGCTTATTTCGTGGCACGGGGCAATTCCGTAACCGCGCGGCGCGAGGTGGCGGAGTCGGCTCAAGCCAAGCAACCGGAGGGGCTGCGCCTGCGGTGCATTCTGGCTTTGAAGGCAGGAGATGCCCAAGCAGCTTGGTCCGCACTCCAAGCCTATCTGAACGAAACCAAGCGAGGGAACTTCCCTTAGAGTCCGTTCAGAAAAAAATGCCACAGAATGATTGCCCTCACGCGGCTATGGTTTGCAACTGCGGAGTGATTTTTAGGCAGTTGGCGTCTCCGAATCGTCGCCCGCGTCTTCTTCAATCTCCCGGCGGATGGCCTTTGAAATAAACGGACGCACAAAGCCGTAGATAAGAAATGACACAAAGAGAACGGCCGGCATCCATTGATAGTTCATGGCTGTGAAAGCCAGGAGGAAAATCAGCCCCAAGAAGGCTGGGATCGAGCGCTGGGTGCGCCAGTTTACGCTTTTGAAGCTCGGATACTTCACATGGCTGAACATCATGAAGGATAAAAAAATCAGGAGCGGAGGTAGGGCGTTCCTCCATGGCCCAATCGTTCGGTCATCCACCTGGAACCAAAGCATGAAAAGTGTGAGCGAGGCGATCAGGCCGGCCGCTGCAGGGATCGGGAAGCCGCTGAAGTCCTTTTCCGGCTTGTCGGAATTGGCGGCCGCTATGCAATTGAAGCGCGCCAGGCGGAGGGTGCCGCAGAGGAGAAAGAAAAAAGCAATCAGCCATCCCGTCCGCTGGAAATCGCGCAACACGATTTGATAGACAAGTAGGGCGGGTGCAATGCCGAAGGAAATCGTATCGGCGAGTGAGTCAAACTCGCGCCCGAAGGGACTCTCGTGCCCGCCCAGTCGCGCCAGTCGGCCATCCAGGAGGTCGAAAACACAGGCGCCTAAAATGAAGGCGATTGCCTCGTGGTAGAGCGTTCCCGCAGATTGTCCGTTCGAGATCAGCGTGGCCGCTTCGATGATTCGAAGTGTCGCAGCAAAGCCACAAAAGAGATTCCCCGCCGTCATGAGGTTCGGTAGGAGATAGATTTTTGGCTCGTTGGGATGTGGCATGAGATCAGTTCGATTCGCTTGTGGAAAATCTGACAGGTGCTGTGGGAGGGGGCGGCGGTCGATCTTTAGAAATTGTCACGCTGAGTGCCAGAGGTCTTCATTTCGTGCCGTTCAGCCTTGCGACTGGTGTCTCCCCCCCGCGCACGCGATCTCCGAGCTTGACCAGTATCTCGGAATCCATTGCAAGGAAAATTTCGGTGCGGGATCCAAACCGGATCATTCCAAATCGCTCCCCGCGCTTCAATTGATCGCCGACGACCGCCCACGGGCAAATCCTCCGGGCAATGGCTCCCGTGATTTGCTTCACCATGACTGTTCCCATTGGTCCTGTAAAAACCCACGAGCGGCTTTGATTCAGGATCGAGGATTTTGGGTTGCGCGCGTCCAGGAAAAGTCCTGGCTTCGGTTCCGAGTGGGTCACCTCCCCTTCGATGGGCGTGCGGTTCACATGGACATCAAAAACGGAGAGAAAAATACCGATGCGCCGCACTTTTTTCTTCAAGAATTCCTCTTCCTCTACTTCGTCAATCGTTGTCACCACGCCATCAGCAGCAGAAACGGCGATGCTGTCGTCGCCGGCGGGAACACGCTCTGGATTGCGGAAAAAGTTCAATGTGAAGAGCAGCAACAACGCAAAAAGAATCGAGAGTTCAGGCATGAAGGCGAGCGATATGAGCCACCCTGCCGCCAAGGTGCCAAGGATCCAAGTAGCTTCGGAAAGAGCGCGATTCTTCATCGTGGCCAGCCTACCAACCGTCACGGATTTGCCAAGCCCCTGCTCCGCGCACACGGGTCATCGCGTGTCGTGGAAATTGGCACGAGGGAGCTCAAAAGTGCGAATTTTGCTCTGCAAACTCCCATAGGGTGTGGCGCTGCTGTGCATTGCGCGGTTGATACTTTTTGATATTTTTTGCGCTTGCAATGATCCATTGCTTTATTAGAGTTACCGCATTATGGCAAAAACTGCATGGCTCGAGCGCAACAAGCGCAAACAAAAAACGGTCGAAAAATATGCGTCCCTTCGCGCGGAGTTGATCGCGAAAAAAGACTACGCATCTCTTACCCAGCTTCCTCGCGACGCAAGCCCCACGCGCCTCGTCAACCGCTGCCGCATTACGGGTCGTCGTCGCGCATTCCTTCGTCGTTTTCAGATTTCCCGTATTACATTCCGCGAACTCGCTTCTCACGGTCTCATCCCCGGCGTGACGAAAGCCAGTTGGTAGTTTTTTTAGTTCGCCTGTCGCTGCTTCGTGCAGCGCAGGTGTTCTGATGGCTTCATTTTCATGGCCCCACTCTGGAAACGAGGTCCCTTTGTTGGTTTTGGATTGGGAGTCAGTTTTCTAGGGGCGCTGGCAATCGCGTTGAAGCACCGTCAACGCTCGGCCCGAGGGGTTATACCGGATGAAATATCCCCAGCCATCTTTGCCACTCGGTCAGCCTCCACATCTCACGGGGAGATGGTCTACCACATCAGTGGTTCAGGCGAACCGCTTGTTTTTCTTCACGGTTTTTTTCTTGGTGGCTCATCCTACGAATGGTCCAAGGTCTATTCCAGATTTGCCATCAAACGCGAGGTCATAGCTCCGGATCTTATTGGATTTGGAGAATCCGAGAGGCCTTCCAAAACTCTGAGCGCACAAGATTATGTGGAAGCTCTTGCTGATTTCCTTCGCGAGGTCGTCCCGCAAAGCCCTGCCGTGATCGTGGCGAGTGGACTTAGCGCTAACCTTTCGCTTTCACTGGCCGCCCGCTATCCAGAATTGGTCACAAGGATGGTCCTCTTCCTCCCAACCAACCTCCGCGACCTGCAAAAATGCCGCACGATGGGTCTCGTGGTTAAGAGTCGTGTGCCCGGTTTGAGCAGTTTAATCTACCGCCGCCACATTGCCCAACTGCCCTTCATTAGGTCGTGGTTGGAATCCTATGGATTTGTTAATCCCGGAAAAATAACGCCCGAGACATTGAGCGTGCTCGCCAACTGTGCCCAGCAATATGGTGCTGAACACGCGATTCTCAATTTTGTGAGAAACCGCCGTGGCTTTGATGTGACGAGCGACCTTGCTGGCGTTCTGGCGCCAGTGCACATCTTGTGGCCAGCGAGGGCTGTTGGTTTTCATCCGAGCGATGTTGTGAATATGTGTCGGGATTTGCCTCGGGCGAGTATGGAAATATTGCCTGAGGGCTCGGCATTCGCTCCCATGGAGACGCCGGAAGACATCGCGGGTGCTGTCTCGCGATGGGTCGATGGCGACCTCGCTGCGCTCCAATCCAACTGATCCGCACCTCTCCTATGTCTGAACCCCAAAATAAAACCAGCCAGCGTGTCATGCTCATCCGCCACGGGGAGACGGATTGGAGTCTCACGGGTCGCCACACTTCGGTGACGGATCTTCCGCTCACGGTCGAAGGGGAGCGACGGTCCACCGCCTTGGTGCCATTTCTTCGGAGTTGGAACTTTGGGCTTGTTCTCTGCAGCCCGCGCCTTCGCGCACGCCGGACTTGTGAGCTCCTCGGCTTCGGCCCACAAGCACAAATTACCCAAGACCTTTGCGAGTGGAATTACGGAAAATACGAAGGCCTCACGACCGCTGAAATTCGCAAATCGGTGCCGAGTTGGACGGTTTTTTCTCAACCCTGCCCCAGCGGAGAATCTGCTGATGATGTCTCTGTGCGGGTGGATCGAGTGATCTTGAAGGTGCGCGAGTTCGGAGGTGATACGCTTCTTGTTGCACATGCCCACTGCCTTCGTGTCCTCACCGCCAGGTGGCTTGGCCTGAGCCCTGAATCCGCCCGATTTTTCAACTTGGAAACAGGTCGCTGGAGTCTCCTGGGTTACGAGCACGAGTGCCCAGTCATGAAGGTCTGGAGCGCTCCGCCAGCTTGATGTGGCCGTTCACGCATGGAAGGGCCTTTTTCTGCCGTAGTCTTCTCCACGGTGAGCCCCTGTCCTCGGTATGTATCCAGCGCTCAAGTCTCTGGCATTGATTGGATTCCTACCGCTTTATCAGGAGTGGTCGAAGTTGTGCTGCCGAGGAGTCAGCCCCGAAGGGTTGCCAGTTCCTGAATTTTTCGGGCGAGAAGGATGTCTTTTTGTGTGATGCCCCTTGCGCTGTGGCTGGAGAGTTCGATCCGCACCTGATTGTAGGAGTTCCACCAATCCGGGTGGTGATTCATTCGCTCGGCTTCCAAGGCCACCGAAGTCATGAAGCCAAAAGCCTGCACAAAATTTGGAAATCGATATGTTGCGATCAGGCATCCCTTGCCACATTCCCATCCTGGCAGGCTTTTGAGGGCGCTCTTGATCTCATCGGTTGTCAGAGTCGGTTCCATGGTGGGTCGAAAAAAAGCCTACTTGGTTGGGGGGGATCAAGCCGCAGGCAGAAAAAAGAGGGATTCGACTGGCGAACCCCTCTTGTTGTGAATTGGGTTGAAGTTGGTTTACGAGGTCAGCTCCGCTTCGGAATCCTCATCCTCCTTATCGCTGACGACGGGGGCGATGCCTTGGAGGACTTCGCCGGCGCGGAGGTCGATGAGTTTGACGCCTTGGGCGTTGCGGCCGGTTTCGCGGATTCCCGCAATCTTGGTCCGGACCATCTTGCCTTTGTTTGTGATAAGCATCAGTTCGTCTTCGTCGCGGACGGTGAGGGCACCGGCGACTCCGCCGGTCCTATCCGTCGTTTTCATGGTGATAATGCCTTTGCCTCCGCGACCTTGGAGGCGGTATTCCTCGAAGCTTGTGCGTTTGCCAAGGCCATTTTCGCCAGCCACGAGAAGTTGGCAATCCTTGTTCACGATGGCGGCGCCGACAACATAGTCGCCTTTGTCGGGGCGGATACCCCAGACGCCTACTGCGTTGCGGCCCATGTCGCGGCAGTCTTCCTCATGGAAGCGAATGCTCATGCCTTCGTGGGTGATGAGAACCACTTCGTCATTGCCGGTGGTGAGCTTGCAATCGATGAGGCGGTCTTTCTCTTCGATGTTGATGGCGATAATGCCGCCTTTGCGGATATTGCGAAAATCACTGAGCTTTGATTTTTTGACAACGCCGCTGCGCGTTGCGAAAAGGATCGAGAGGTTTTCGGTCCATGTCTCCTCGTCAGTCCTTTGACCTTGCACGCGGATGGTTGACGCGATTTTTTCCTCGCTGCGAAGTTCCAACAGATTTGCGATGGAGCGTCCCTTGCTGGCACGGGAGCCCTCGGGAATCTCAAACACACGCTCGACATAGCAGCGACCGCTTTCGGTGAAGAAGACGAGGTAGTCGTGGGTGGTGGCTGTGAAGAGATACTCGATGAAATCGCTGTCCTCTTCTTTATCCGCCTCGCGGGCGATCATGCCAATGACTCCCTTGCCGCCGCGTTTCTGAGCACGGAAGGCGCTTACCAGTGTGCGCTTGATGAAGCCATTATGGGTGAGTGTGACGATGACGCCTTCGTTTGCGATGAGGTCTTCGATGGCCATCTCGCCTTCGGCGGGCACGATCTGTGTGCGGCGTGGGGTGCCGTATTTGAGTTGGAGAGCACGGAGCTCGTCTTTGATGATCGTGAGAACGCGCTTTTCCTTGGCGAGGATATCGAGCAGGTCTTTGATGGTTGCCACCAGTTCATCATATTCTTGCTTGATGGTGTCACGCTCGAGGCTGGTGAGTTGGTAAAGACGAAGGTCAAGAATGTGGCCGACTTGTTTTTCCGAAAAGCTGTATTTGCCGTTAACGATCCGGGCTTCGCTACGAATGAGCACTCCGAGGCCTTCCACGGTCTTTCTGGTCCAAGACAATGCAAGGAGCTTGGCTTTAGCGTCATCGCGGTCACGGGAGTCGCGGATGATTTTGATGAAGTCGTCGATGTGTGCGAGGGCGATGAGGTAGCCCTCGAGCTTCTCAGCCTCAATCTCGGCGGCATCGAGTAGAAAGCGGGTGCGGCGAAGGATGACCTCGCGGCGATGCTCGATGTAGCTGGTGATCGCGTCTTTGAGAGAGAGGAGCTTTGGTTTGCCGTGATCGATGGCAAGCATGTTCGCGCTAAATGAAGATTCCAGAGCAGTGTGCTTGTAGAGGTTGTTGATGATGACTTTCGGATTGCCATCACGCTTGAGGTCGATGACCACACGGGTATCTTCAGCGCTCTCATCGCGCACATCGCTGATGCCGGTGAGGACTTTTTCGTTCGTCAGGTCCGCGATGCGCTTCACGAGTTCCGCGCGGTTCACATTGTAGGGGATTTCGGTGATGACGATTTGCTCGCGTCCACCCTTGACCTCGGCGACGCCCACGCGTCCGCGCACCTTCACAGAACCACGGCCTGTTTGAAAATATTGCTTGATGCCTGTGTTGCCTTGGAGGATGCAACCAGTGGGAAAATCCGGGCCCTTGATGTGCTCCATCAGGCCGTCAATGGTGATATCCGGGTTCTCGATCTGGGCGCATATGCCATCGATGCATTCACTGAGATTGTGTGGCGGGATGTTTGTCGCCATGCCCACGGCGATACCTGTGCCGCCGTTGACGAGGAGGTTCGGGAAAGCGGCCGGGAAAACAGTCGGTTCCTCGCGGGTCTCGTCATAGTTCGGCCTGAAATCGACGGTGCCCTTGTCCATGTCGTGCATGAGTGCGGCCCCCAGGTGCTGGAGGCGGGCCTCGGTGTAACGCATGGACGCTGGTGGATCGCCCTCGACGGAGCCAAAGTTTCCCTGCCCGTCAATGAGCATCTCGCGCATCGCCCAAGGCTGGGCCATATGAACGAGTGTCGGGTAGATCGCTTGATCGCCGTGCGGGTGGTAGTTGCCCATCGTCTCACCGACGATTTTGGCACACTTCAGGTGTTTGCGGTTGGGCTGAACGCCGAGCTCGTTCATCGCAAAAAGAATGCGGCGTTGCGACGGCTTCAGGCCGTCGCGGGCGTCTGGCAGGGCGCGGGAGATGATGACGGACATCGAGTAGTCGAGAAACGACTTCGACATTTCATCGGCGACATTCACGAGTTCGACTTTTTCGTTTTGGGTATACATGGGCTGAAAATTTTAGAATTAGAGAGAAAACGGCATTTCAAGTTCACGGGGGGAAAGTGTGTCCCTCCCGTTTGGGCAATAGCATCGCAGAAGCGGCGAGGTTGCCTGGCTGATCGTCATCAGAGGAGGGACTCCTTGGCCCCATGATTGGTCTTTTTTAGACATCCAGTCGGGCATTAAGCGCATTGTCTTCAATGAACTGGCGGCGAGGCTCCACGACATCACCCATGAGAATCGTGAACATGCGGTCGGCTTCCACGGCGTTGTCTTCGTTGAGGCTCACCTTGAGCATTTTGCGCTTCTCCGGGTTCATCGTCGTCTCAAAGAGTTGCTTGGGGTTCATTTCACCGAGACCTTTGAACCGCTGGATGGAGAGACCGCGTTTGCCGATTTCCAAGATGGTCGTGAGAATTTTTGGAATGGCAAAAAGCGGGGTGGTGACGGCTTTGTCACCTTCGCCTTCGACGAGTTCGAAGATCGGCTCATCGCTGCTCGAATAGTGTTCGATTTTGAGGCCCTTGCGGGCGAGTTCGTCGATGAGCTTTTGAGCGGATGTGGATTCGTGCAACTGGATGAGCTTGGCCCGGCGGCGGTTTGCTGGATCGGCTTTCTTGGATTTTGTCGACAAGTCAGGAGCCGCTGGTTCTCCCTCGGCTGGCTCCGGCGCGACATCATCGTAGAGGTTGAGATCGCGATTGCCCTCGTGAAATTCACGCACCTCAGCTTCGCCCGGAAAATAGCTGGCCCACTCGGTGTTGCCCTCGCGGACTTTGACCATGTAGTTCGGGAGTTTACCTGTTTTGGGATCACGTTCGGCGAGATATTCTTCGAAGTCGCCCCCGTGCCGACGAATCGCATCGCTGAACTTGGCAAAGCGCTCAAGGAGCTCGAGGATTTCCTTGAGCTGACTGGAACTGAAGACTTTGCCATCGGCAAGATTTTTGATCTTCACTTCATCCGCGCCGATACCGATTAGGATTTTGTTGAGTTGCGCGTCGTCATCGACATACTCCTCTCGCTTCTTCCGCTTGATGAGGTAGAGCGGAGGCTGTGCGATGTAGACCTTGCCTTGCTTGACGAGTTCCACCATGTGACGGCAGAAAAAAGTGAGCAGCAGTGTGCGAATGTGGGAGCCGTCCACATCGGCATCGGTCATGATGATGATGCGTCCGTAGCGGAGCTTTTCGATGTTGAAACTGCCTTCGCGATCCTTCTCCGTGGCGGCGATGCCAATGCCAGTGCCGATGGCTGTGATGAGGGTCTGGACTTCGGTATTTTGAAGGACCTTGTCGAGGCGGGCTTTCTCGACATTGATGATTTTGCCCTTGATCGGCAGGATCGCTTGGAATCTCCGGTCGCGGCCCTGTTTCGCGGAGCCGCCGGCCGAGTCGCCCTCGACCACATAGAGTTCGGTGAGGTCCGGGTCGCGCTCGGAGCAATCTGCCAGCTTTCCGGGGAGTCCGCCGCCTGTGAGCGCACCTTTGCGAACCGTCTCACGAGCCTTGCGGGCCGCTTCGCGGGCACGGGCGGCCATGAGGCACTTCTCGATGATGCGCTTGCCAACATTTGGATTTTGGTCGAAGTGCAGCATGAGGCCCTCGTAGCTGATCGAGCCAACAATGCCCTCCACCTCTGGAGAAATGAGCTTCACCTTGGTCTGGGACTCAAACCGCGGATCGGGATGTTTCACGCTCACAATAGCGGCGAGGCCTTCGAGCACATCATTGCCGGTGATGGCGACATCCTTTTCCTTCAGCAGGGAATTGTTCTTGGCATACTGGTTGATCGCACGGGTCAAGGAACCGCGGAATCCACTGCTGTGCGTGCCCCCATCAGGATTTGGGACGGCGTTTGTGTAGCAGAGGAGCTGCTCGTTGTAGGTGTCCGTGTAGTGTAGCCCAATTTCCACGATCACTTTGTCCCTCGTGCCTTTGATCATGATCGGCTTGGGATGGACGAGAGTTTTGTTCTGAACAAGGCGGTCCACAAACTCCTCGACTCCGCGCGGGTGGACGATCTGCAAGGGAGTAGCAGCCTCTTGGCGTTCGTCGATGAAAGTGAAGGACAGCGGCGCGTTGATATACGCGAGATCATTCAGGCGGGTAATGATACGCTCGGATTTGAATTCGATTGTTTCCTCGAAAATCTCCGTATCCGGCATGAAAGTAATCAGCGTGCCCGTCTGCTTCGCGGACTTGACCTCGGCGATCACATGGAGCTTCTGCTTGGTCGTTCCTCGTTCAAAAGACATCGCGTGGATTTTTCCTTCACGCGTGACTTCCACTTTGAACCATTCGGAAACAGCATTGACGCACTTCGCTCCCACGCCGTGAGTGCCGCCGGAGTATTCGTAGTTGCCTTGGCCGTATTTGCCGCCGGAGTGCAAGCGTGTGAGCACGAGCTCCACACCTGGGATGCCCTCCTCTTTGTTGATATCCACCGGAATCCCGCGCCCGTTGTCACGGATGGAAATCGAACCGTCTGCGTGGATGGCCACATCGATGTGAGTGCAGTGGCCGGCCAGAAATTCATCGACCGAGTTGTCAAGCACCTCGCTCACGCAATGGTGGAGCGCTCGCTCGTCGGTGCCGCCAATATACATGCCAGGCTTCTTGCGAACGGCTTCGAGACCCTTGAGGGAACTCAAATCATCGGCGGTGTAGCCGCTTGCTTTGAAGTCTGGACGGACTTTGGTGGCTTTATTGGCTTCGGGTGTGTTGGAGCTTTTTTCGGAAATGTTTTCTTCTGGCATCTGATTCAAATTTTCGTCGGTCAAGTAGGCGATCTCGACCGTGAAGTTCCTACTTCAAGCCAACACCGCGAGGCAATGTTTTTTCTGATATCTTCTGGCTTTTACCACTTGATAATGTGATCAGTGTTCCTCCTATCCACAAGATGTTGGGAAAAATCCTGCTCCCGCAAAAAATCCTATTTCTCCTCAAGGAGGGCTTTTTTCTGCTCGTTTTGGTGTCTTTGGGATTTGCCGCTTTTACCTGGAACCACGAGGCGGTCTTCGTAGGAGGCGAGGTATATTATACGGATGGCGACTGCTACTCACGGATGACACGGGTTCGCATGATCGAGGAGGGCGGTTTCCGCTCGATCAGGCATCACGACTGGGAAAACTTCCCCGAGGGAACCACCCCTCATACCACGATGCCTGTGGATGGCTTGATCGCTGGTCTTTCTCAAATTTTGCGGCCATTTTCGGAGAGACACCTCGCCCTGGCTGGAGCGTGGATTTCTCCGCTGCTCGGCGCGAGCCTTCTCCTTTTTCTGGCAGCTTGGTCGGCGGTGACACGCCTTCCGTATCGGCGCGCGATGCTGCTTATGGCCGCCGTGTCGCCTATCCTTTCCCATGGCTTCCAGCTCGGCCGACCCGATCATCAATCCCTTCTCGTTCTTCTGCTCGCCGTTGCCCTGGCTGCCGAGGTGGAACTCTGGCGAGGGGCGAGAAATTATTGGCGCTATGTCTCGGTGACCGCATGGGCATTTGCTCTGTGGGTTTCCTTGTTCGAGCCATCGATCCTGCTCGGAATCGTTATCTTGGCGCGATGGTTCTTTCGAGGCCGCTCGCAGGCTCACGAGGCGAAAAATCGGCGCGGCCCCCTTACCCTTTTTTTCACGATCCTTGCTCTGGCTGTCGCTATCGACGGATGGCGCGCGACAGGCTTCCACCCCGCCTTTGCGCGGTGGGCCTTGAATATCGGTGAGCTCCGCAGCGCAGGTTGGAGCGGGATTTTTTCCTGGTGTGGATGGCTTCTCGCCGCTGCTCCCGCGCTGTTAGCCTGGCGCTGGATTCGAGGCAGGGAAAAGCTCTGCGGACTTTGGCTCTTGCTCTTGATCGCAGCGGCGGGCCTGACTTTGTATCACGCGCGCTGGGGCTATTTCATGGCTTTGGTTTTTGCCATGAGCCTGCCTTGGATGTTGCCTGCCCTCCGAAAGCCTGGATGGGTGTGGGTTGTTTTTTTCATCTCGCTTTGGCCTGTGGCCGCAGAGTGGGACCAGAGGTTGTATTCCGAAGGGGAAACCCTCCGTGCGCGTGTCGAGAACATCGCAGACGCCGTTGCGCTGCGCGAGGCCGCTCTGAGCCTGTGCGATCGGCCCGTAGGCGGCGTCGTGGCTCCTTGGTGGTTCTGCCCAGCCATCGTTTGGTGGAGCGGTCAACCATGCGTCGGCGGAACATCCCACCAAAGCCTGCCGGGCATCGTGGAGTCATGCGAATTTTACCTCGGAGAAGTCCCTGATCTGGAATTCCTCCAAAAACGCAAAGTGGTCTATATTTTGGTCTACGAGCCCGACCGCCTCATCTCAAACTCAGAGCAAATCCTCGGCCGTCAAACGACCGCTGGTTCAACCATTGGCGAACGCCTCTACGCCTCTCGGGAAGAAGCTCCCACCGGCCTGAAGAAGATTTTCGCAAACCGCTTCTTTAAAGTTTA
>Ga0247836_1001848_pt1 | contig 32400 bp, 36 predicted proteins | sample LaCruzMarch2015__4_FD_187116 | JGI IMG/M metagenome (GOLD analysis project Ga0247836, IMG submission 187116) | Freshwater microbial communities from meromictic Lake La Cruz, Castile-La Mancha, Spain - LaCruzMarch2015_14m | ecosystem: Environmental > Aquatic > Freshwater > Lake | place: Spain... | reverse complement strand
AACCTCAAAAGACCGTTAAAAGCTTTGAAATATAAAACGCCTTATGATATAATCATCGAGCAGTTCGATCAAAATCCGACTGCTTTTAATTTAAATCCAAACCATAAAATTATGGGACTAAACAAATTAGCACACAATTATCATCTGGTGCAACCATAGAAATTGCAGAATCACCTAAAATAATAAAAATTCCGGGTTTAAAATGAACGAATTTACCTCACGAATAACTCCAAAACAAAAATTAGCAGGCGGATTCGCAGAAAATATCGAGCGTGAAGGAGCATTGGTTTACGATATTCGCATTCACGACCAAGGTATGGATTTATTCTTTATAATCAAAGTCAATCCGCTAAGGCATGATGCTTTTTTACGTATTATAAAAAACAATCCCGGCTTCGACCTCAAAGATTACGGAGAAATCCTCCATCTCGGCGAAGGCGTCCCCTCTGAGGAAATCAAACAAGAAATGCGAGAAAAATATTCAATGTATCAGGATTAAACTTCTTCACATTCTTCGCCACCGCCTACACAATCTCCGAGTCCAAGCCTTGTTCGCACTTCGGCAATACTCATAATTCCGGCATTAACATATGCAACATCGATTTGGGCGGCTTCACTCGCTGATTGTCTGCGTGCATCTTGCCAAACAAATTCCAAATCCGACGAGTTAAAATCTTCCCTAATTACCCGATTTATCAATCCGCTTACATATCGTTTCAACGGCAGCAATCCCTCTTCAACCGCCCTTGCCTGCGAACTTTCCGCCGTTGCCCGATTAACCTGAGAAACAAACGGCTCGGGTGAGACCGAAAATACGTAGCAAATTATGCGAGCGAGAAATTCGTCGTAATCATCTTTAAGCGGCGGTGCTTTACTTTCCTGATATTTAAATTCACCCGGCATAAAACGCAATCTTCGCCTACTTGCGAGATTCCCTGCCAGCATCGCATCAAAATGGCGTTGAAACGCCACGATCTGCTCCTGATTCCATTCTTTAGGCAGACCGATAAACGCATCGGGTTGGCTACCTTCACGATAATATTCGAGCTGATACAAAGCCCGACGAATCAATATATTCACCGTAATCATCACCTGTTCAACGTGGCTATAACCGTAAACCTTATGACTCCTCGGATTATGCTTGAGATAGATCATCTCGTCTTTGCTATAATCGGCAGCCACCACTCCGTTTAGCACTTGCTGATATGCAGGCTGCGGCGCAAGCGGAGTACGCCCTGTATCGTCGATAAGCAACTTCATCGTCGCCCCATCAACAACTTCGAGTGCATATAAATCACCTGCGACGCTGCGTCTTTTATACAAACACACCGCATCGATTACGAACATATCCTCCAGAATTTGGCGTATCCAGCCGGCAAAACTATTTTCCTTATCCGGGCTATAAAGAAAATTCTTAATCTTGGCGATGCGGGCTTTTTGTTCGTCGTTCGCAACTCCGTTTGCAGCTTCCGGCAGCACCCTAACGTTCCATTCAAGTGCTTCGATCTGATCTTTACGGGTTTCGATAACCGAGCGTAAAATATCGCAATTATCCGCCAATGCCCGTAGATCCTCAAACGACAATGCCTCACCCGAACGTGGCGTATAATTGAGGTTATATCCGGTCGGATAGTCAAAACGCCGCCCCTCGACCTGATCGGTCACCGGAGCAATAGGCTTACTCGGGCCGAACCAGTCTTGCTTATTTGAACCGGTGGCAACATAACGGGCAGCACTCGCCACCCGCTTTATAAAAGACGGATTGATCTGATTTTGTGTCATAAAATATTGTTATGTTGTGATAAAATTAACTCAATCTTTACCAATATCGGCTAGACTAAAGCTCAGCTAATATGGAATATTAAATTCATGAAAATTAACCTGGACGCATTGAAACTAATCGAATAAGTCCGCAGTGAATTCTTACAAAGCGGTAAAAAACCGACCGGGAAAGCCGGATCTTCGCAAGAAACAAAAGATAGAATCCAAAAGATTATAGAAAATAGACAAGACCTAGATGATCTCGGACTTAGCCAGAAATCTGCCAAGAAATTTATCAATGGCTTTAAAAGAATTGCCAATCGTAGCGATAACGAAGTTCCCGATGCAATTTAGATTCGATTCTTACGGTTCTCCTATCCGATCTCGCAAGCAATATAGAAGCAATAAAAGCAGCAGAACTCAATATCTCTAGCAAATCAATGCTTTCGATTACTCTTTATCACGGAAGAATTGTCGGAGAATTATTGCAACAAGCTCAAGACTTAGATCTTCCGAGCAGCGTCGCCACCAGATCGTTCGAGAAAGGCACGCTCAACCCGAGAAAATACATCACCGAGAAAGCCGCAACCGTAAAACAACTCGAGGAACAATTTCCCGATGCCGGTCGCTCCAACATAATCCGTGCAGTTACCCAAAGCGAAAAACCGCAAGAATATTTAGCCAAAAAAATTCAACAGGCTGAAGAGCTTGGCAAATCCCCTGGATTTGTAGGAACACCGAAAACCTCTTTACTTAAACAGGTTTTACGTAAGAAATCAAAATTTCCCGAACTCGAAAAAAAGACCGGGCAGTTGCATAATTTATAGGGTGTGAATCTCAAGGGTGGGCAGTGATTGCGATAATCGTTATGTTATTTTTACCGACTCCGTAATGCCAAAATATCCGATATGCGGCAGGCGTATTATTTTCTGCATATGCTTCAAATATATCCTCTCCGTTTTCGCCTTGCAAAGCAGAATATTTATGAGTGTTAAGTGCATTATGCCGAGGATTACTCTGTAAATATCCCAAAGCTTTTTTAACCGCTTTACAACGTTTTGCCAAAGACGGATTTTGCTCCAATTCGTCCAAATCAGAATTTGACTGCTCAGTAAAAAGAAGCTTAAACATTATTCGTCCGCATCGTCGATATACTGGCTAAAATCCCCTCGCTCCGATACTTTGCCTATCGCAGAATCATGCAAACCTTTTTTGACCTTTTTCAAAGCCGTTTTATTATCAAATAGCCATTTCTCACGGGCAGGTATTTCCACGAACGGTTCTAATATTATGCGACCGTCTTCATCATCAAAAACCCGAAAGCTACTGATTCCTTTAGCCAACCCCCCTAAGGTAATCCGCCCTTTCGCGTCGGGGTGAAGCGTTCTATGTTGGAGCATAAATCCTCACATTATTATATATTTATTTCTCAATATAACACAAAGTGGGAAATAACTCAAGTGGGAACTTAATCTCCCCCCAAGCCCTCGTAATATTCCAAAAATCCACCGCCGGTTATGCTTTCGATTGCGTGGGCATAAACCAGGCTATCGCCCTTGTCGGGGCTGCGTCCTATACGTCTTACTATAGCATCTTTGGGTTCGACCAAAATTCCCCGCACCGTGAGTCTCCAGCGTGGGGCAATCAAATCGGCAAGCAATTCACGATCCGGCGGCAAAGCAATCTCCTCACCGCTTGCAGGGTCGAGTGCTTCGCGTAACTTCCACCACCATTCGGCACGTTTATTGACGAATCCGAGCTGCCCGCTTTTATCTAGGCTTTCGCTCGCTTTTGCCGAGTTCATTGCAATTGCATCATTTCCGATATAGCGTCGCAAAGCATCAAAAACACTCGATCCCACCCCGATAACGTCAACATTTACTTTGCAATTCGAGCTTCCCCGCAATCCCAAAACCAACTGAGCGACAACGTCACCGGTTTTGGTGCTACTACCCGGATAAACCTTTTGCAATGCAAAGCGGTTGGAAAATCGCAAAGTTAAAACCGTACGGTCGTTACCGCCCCTCGCAACGTCAACCCCGATGCACGAAAGCGGCAAATCCGCACTAGATTTCTCAAATCTGGCGATTGCCTGTTCGACCCAATCGCTCGGAATCAGCTGATACGGATTATCCTCACGCCCTGCCGAGAAATTTCCGTATAAAAGCTTGGATCGTAGCGGCTCGGGCAACGCTTGCAGAGTCGCTTTATAGCCCGACTCCATATAATAATGATTATCCTCAACCTTGGCAGGGATAAAAGTTCGGCTTTTAGGAGCAATCCATTCACCGTTATGCTTGAATTTGCGTCCGTTTGCGACTTCAACTTCCTTACCGTCGAGCGTGGTAAACCAGCGGATTTCCCCGGGCTTTGCAGGGTTGGGGTGGGAAGGATCAAGCCAAGGAGCAAAAAAGCGGATTATCCATTCGCCGTCACTATCGGTCGGCGGATTTCCCGTCGCAATCACCCGGCAACGCTGCTTTGCCTCGGCACTTCTTAGCCAACCGCAAAGGGTGCGAAACTGGATCTCACTAAAATGGGTCAGCTCATCGAAGGCTTTAAGGTCATGAGGTCTTCCTTGATATTTACGCTCGTCACCTGCATGCTGCACCGCACCAAATTCGATTGTCCGCCCGTCTTCAAGTGTCCAAACCATAGTAGACTTATTGAACTTACCGATTTCTCTAAACAATTCCAAAGTACGATCAATAATCGCCCGAAGTTGCGGATATTCACGACGGAATATAATACTTCTTTGATGTTTAGTGTGAGCTGCACCGATCAATAAATCGGTCTTACCGCCGCCTGCCGCACCGCCGTAAAACAAAATATCGGCTTTACTTTGCAGTGCCACGACTTGCGGGCCGGGTAACGGTTTCCATATTTTTACCATAAACAAGTAATTCCCCTTTTGAATTACTATAGAAACCGCCTTTGTGAATGGCGGTTTTACGCTGCGATAGCCAAGCGGACAACCTTTTTATTTATAAGTAAATAAAAAGTGGAAATACTATATTACTTGCAACTTGTAGCTTGCAACTTACAACTTAAAATTCTTTTTGCCGAATTTCTCACCGTAATCGGAGAAATTCCTGCCAGCGAGCAAACCAGGGCAAAATCATGCCGGTCATAAAGCAACCAGCGGATCGCTTCACGTGCAGCTTCTTTGTCGTTAATGTCGATGAATGCCTGATTGATCACCGCACTCCAAAGCTGCTTTTCGCCTTGCACGAACTTGTCTTTGCCCGAACCCGACTCATTTGCATAGGCATAATCAAGCATGTCAAAGCCTGCGTCAACGCTTGCATTGTCGGTATGTACTTGCATATGTATATTTTTTTGAGGGATATAGGTTCCGGTGAGATTTTGTTAGAGCGTAAGCGAAAACGTCTAATTTTCGAGCATCGCACCGCAGCGTATACTAATACGTGAGTAGCGAAGCGGAGAAAATCAGCGTTTGCAGCAAGCTATAGCAAAATCTCACCGGAACTTAAAATTTAGACAATAAAAAACCGCTCGGTTTTAAAAACTCGGCGGTTGGAAATTCTCTTTAATGTTTTGTGCGTCAGTTACAATTATTCACTATAAGAATAACTATAAAGTTTAATCACGCATCTGTCAATAGGGAAAAAGATTTTGCTTCACTATTTTTTTATTTTATAGTATTATGCGATTGTTCTGCAAAGAATATATAATAACAATAAGAGGTTGATATGGCGAATGATAAGACCCAAAACGTTCAAGACGTATTTCTAAATACCTTACGTAAAAAGAAAATGCCGGTGACGATTTTTCTCTCCAGCGGCGTTAAATTGCAAGGCAATGTTACCGGATTCGACAATTTCTCGATCCTCCTTCGCAGAGGGCCGCAAGTGCAATTAGTTTATAAACATACGGTTGCAACCATAGTTCCCTCCGCAGCTCTGAGCCTTGGCGATGATGATATTTTACCCGAAGACATCAACTCAAGCCCTATCGCATAAGACATTACTTGCCAGATAGAGCGATCCGCAAATCAGCACGATAAAATCACCATCGTTATGCTGCAAGGTGGCTTTTATTGCCGAGCTTAAATCACCTGAAACGTAGGATTTTATCCCTAAATCACTTGCAATTGCGGCAAGTTCTTGCGGTGTTCGTGAACTCGCATCGCCTTCAATTGCGATTGCAGTGAGTGAATCCACGCAGTCTGCAAGCGGTGCGAGAAACTCTCTACTATCCTTGGTTTTTAACATTGCACACACCAAATGCACCGGCTTTTTCTGTTCTTTTACCCAATCGGCAATGATTTTTCCTGCTGCCGGGTTATGTCCGCCGTCAAGCCATAATTCACAACTAGGAGGCAATAAATTAGCATATTTTCCGCTGCTTAATTTCTGCATTCTTGCTTGCCATACTGCATTTTTAAGCCCGTAATCAATATCTTCTTTGCTAATATTAAATTCGGGCAAATTATCCACACAAGCAATTGCAGTAGCTGTATTATTTATTTGATGCGAACCGATCAACCCCGGTTTGGCAAATAATGTTTCTGGGCGTTGATCGGAACTATATAAAAAACCGCCGCCACTCCCCTCTCCCTCTGGGAGAGGGTTAGGGTGAGGGAAACTAACGATAGTTTTAGCATTCCATTCTCTAGCGTTACGGTAAATTTTCGCATTGCGACCGGCTGCAATTTCTTCAATTGCATCAATTGCTGCACTGCTTTGCTCACCCAAAACGCAAGTTACATCTGGCTTGATAATTCCTGCTTTTTCCCGAGCAATTGCCGCAATATTATCACCGAGAAATTCACTATGATCGATAGAAATCGGCGTAATTGCAGTCAAAATCGGATTCTTGATCATATTGGTTGCGTCCAAACGTCCGCCCAACCCGGTCTCGAGCAAAACAATATCGGCAGGCGTTTGCGAAAACGCCAAAAAGCCGATTGCGGTTATAATTTCAAAAACCGTAGCCGGCGAATCCGCCTTTTTTATCTCTTCAATCAATGAGAGCAAATATTCATCGCTAATTTCCTCGCCTGCCAGCACGATACGCTCGTTAAACCGCAGTAAAGGCGGTGAAATATAACGATGCACTTTATAACCGGCTTTTTCAAAAATTGCGGTTAAATAGGAAATTAACGAGCCTTTGCCGTTAGTCCCGGCGACATGAATCACCGGTGGCATTTTATCTTGCGGATTACCGAGTTTGGCGAGTAAATCACTTACCCTTGCCAACGACAAGTCAATATTCGCCAACATCGGACTTGCAATCTCGGATATAATTTTATCCATATAATCCATATAATTAAACTCATACGCCTAAAAACATTTTTATCGAATTTACTTATAGAAACTCGCTTTTATAAAAGTGTTTATATTAGGCGAGTGCTAGGCAAAATCGCACGCAAAAACTTGAACGTACATATAAGTACGTGAGTTTTGAGTACGATTTTAACGACGCAATCGTCAATAGAAACACTTTTATCATTTAGTTGTCACTGCGTCCGACGATTATTATACGATTATTAACATCATCGTTAAAATCGGCGAGCGTATGGAGCATAAAAGGAGCAAGAAAAATCAACGATACGAAAAGAATAAAAATCTTAGGCACAAAGGTAAGGGTCTGCTCTTGAATCTGTGTAAGTGCTTGAAATAAAGATATTACCAAACCGACAACCAAAGAAATAATCATCAAAGGCATCGAGATTTTCAGAAACACGATCAAAGCCATTCTTGAAACCTCGATAATTTCTCCCGATTCCATAAATTATCCTTCCGCTTGGGTTATTAACTCGGCAATAATATCTTTTACCGGCTCGATTTTTGTTACCATTCCCACACTCTGCCCTGCCATTAAAGAACCATTCTCGATATCACCTTCAATCACCGCACGCCGCAACGCCCCTGCCCAGAAATGCTCGATTTGCAATTGTGCATCTTTCTTTTCAATCTTACCGCTGCGATATTTTAAAATCACCTCTTCTTGGAAATCGATAAATTGTTTAGTCGCTTTATTTTTGATTGCCCGAACCGGAATGACCGGGAATTCGCTATCAAGCTGCACGCTTGCAATTGCGTCACGAGCTTGGCTTTTAATAAATATTTGTTTGAATTGCGGGTGGGCGATTGACTCTTCCGCACAAACAAAGCGTGTGCCGAGCTGCACTCCTGCCGCTCCCATTTCAAGATAATTACGAATTGCCTCACCGCGACCGATTCCGCCTGCAACAAAAACCGGCACTTCTTTTACGACCGGTAAAATTTCTTGTGCAAGAACCGATGTCGCAACCGGCCCGATATGACCGCCGGCTTCCATACCCTCGATAATCAAAGCATCACTGCCGATTTTTATTAGTTTTTTGGCAATTATTGCCGAAGGTGCAAAACATAGCAATTTCATACCGCCGTCTTTGACTTCCCCGGCTATTGTCGCACTAGGGATTCCGCCGGCAAGAACTACATGAGTAACCTTATTTTTGCGGCAAACTTCAATCAATTCAGAGAGTTGCGGGTGCATAATTATAATATTCACGCCGAAAGGCTTGCTCGTCAAAGCCCGTGTTGCAACAATCTCTTTTTCCAATAATTCAGGCGACATCGAACCCGAGGCAATAACGCCGAAAGCTCCGGCATTGCTGATTGCAGCTACCAGATTATGCTCGGAAACCCAAGACATTGCACCGCCTAAAATAGCAAATTCACAGCCTAAAAGCTGGGTTCCTCTTTGCCATAATTGCTTTAATTTATTATCCGAACCGCCCATTACCGATATTTTTCTCATATTTTTATAATCCGACCGATTCTAACCAAAAAATTGCGATTTGCAATTTATAAAAAATCTAGGAAGGTAAAGCGATTGCGAATATATTTTGCGTGAATTGTTGCTGCATGTAAATTGCCTTGATTCCAACCTATTTGAGCAGCATCGCTAGGAGCTTGGGCATTTTGCAAAACATTACGGAGATATTTTTCCGGTAATATAACTTGCGATATTGCATCACGAATTGCCGAATCTTCGCTTGTTAGTCTTTCATTTATTATTTGATATTTTTCTTCAAGTATTTGCTTTTTAAAGTAAAAACCTTCTTTAACTTGGGGCTGCAAACTCGGCTTAAAATAATCTTCTATTTTCTCGGAATAATCAATCGGCAGCAACAATTCGAGCTTATTTTTCAGCATATTCTCTTGAATATTCGCCATAATCAGAGTCGTAACCCCAATCTCCTCACCGTGATAAGTCCCGGGCAAATTATGCTGCATTTCCATAGTATGAGCAATCATATGCTCACCCTGGCTTGCAGGGTAACTCCCACCGGCAATCGTCATAGCCAAACCCGATGCGAGCAAAGTTTTAATCAATAATTCAACTACTTGTAAATCACGCCCCGGTAATTTTGCCGAAGATTCAAACAATTCTTTTTCATATTGTTCGCTCATTGCAAAAACCGCTGCATTATACTCGCTTTCCAACAACAAATGCGACAATAACCAATCCGCTTGAGCAGTCGGACGGCACAAACTATCACCGAGTCCGCTTAAAGTAAGGCGTAAGGGAGCATCGGCAAGCACCTGTAAATCGCAAAAAACTCCTTTGGGGAGTTTTGCCGGCAATGTTTGCTTATATCCTGCTATGCTAATCGAGGCATTTGCCGAAACATAGCCATTCATTGATGTGGCCGTCGGAAAAACTGCATAATCTTTGCCGTCTAAAAATGCCGCATATTTGCATAAATCCGAGATCGTACCGCTGCCGACCGCAAGCAAAGCATCATATTTATGCCCTTGAATTTGCTCAACAATTGCAATATCCGCTTTGGGATTATCTAAAACTAGAACTTTTGCCGCAATTTCTTTTGCAATCCTTGCCGCCAAAGCTTGGTGAGTTGCATTATCGCAAACCACCAATAATTCTTTGTCGTCAAACCCGATCCGCCTCAACAGCTCCGCCGTTTTATCCTTCAGCGACTTTTCAACTATAATCTCACAATCATATTGTGAATTTGATAAAATCAAACCGGGCAAAATATTTTTCATGTCGACTCAAACTTTCACAATGATTTATGTGTGTGAATTCGTTTTAAGCCATTCTCTAAGGGCATCGTTCATTCGGGTTTGCCAACCTGTACCAGCCGCCCGAAATGACAACAAAATATCTTTGTCAAGACGAATAGCAACTTGTTCTTTTTTGCCACTGCCGGCAGGTCGCCCGGCACTGCGTTTAGCAACGGCTTCACGCATAATTATTGTAGCATCGGGCGAGTCTGCATCATCTTCCGGTTCAATGCTATCAAGGGCGTTTTGACGCAGCAATATCCAGTCGGTTTTAGATTGACCGTTTTCACGAGATTCACGCATTTTCTTAGTTGTCATTGTAATCATTTTCGAGCCAGTCATAATAAACCTCTCTTTCGCTATGTTTTGCCGGACGAAAGCTAATAATATGCGGTGTTTTATTAGGTAAATACACCACCGTTAATACCGTAAGAAGTTCAAACACATAAGCAAAGGATTGTTGTCTATGTTCACCGTTACGAATAGTTTCAATATCCAAACGGTAAGGACTTTCAATAACTAAATCCGCATCACTAAAATCAAGTTTGTGCTTTTCCAGATTGCTTAAGCGTTTTGATTCTTTCCAAGTATATTTATTGTTCATATACAATAATTGTATATACGTTAATCGTATTTGTCAATCAATCTTCCAAACCGTCTTTCAAAGCTTTAATCATCGCATAATTGCTTAAATCAAGACTAATCGGGGTTATCGTAATATAATCCTCGAGCAACCAGCGAATATCCGAATCAAGCCTAGTTTGGTCGATCAAATCATCGCTCCAATGCAGCCAATAATATTGGCGACCGTCGGGATCTTGAACACTCTCCAATTGCTTGGGAATATCACGCTTACCCGATGCTACAACTTTGATTCCTTTGACTTTATCGGCATGGCAATCGGGGAAATTAAGATTAAAAATCGTGTCTTTTTGCCATTTTCCTGCCAGTAATTTTTTAATTACTTCCGGTGCGTGGGTCTCCGCAGTTTGCCAATTAACTTTAGGGTTGGGATTGCTAAAATCCAAAGCTTGCGATAATGCAATCGATGGAATACCGCATAAAGTTCCTTCCAAAGCCCCGGCGACCGTACCCGAATGGGTAATATCTTCAGCAACATTCTGCCCACGATTTACCCCCGATAAAACTAGATCAATCTTACGACCTTTTACAATCTCGCCGACTGCCATTAACACGCAATCGGTCGGCGTACCGCTCACGCAAAAACGCTTGGGCGAGACTTTGCGGTAACGAATCGGCTTGTTTATAGTCAGAGAATGCCCTGCCCCGCTTTGTTCAACCTCGGGTGCGACTACCCAAACATCGTCGGAAAGGGTTTTGGCAATTTTTTCAAGAATTTTAATTCCCGGAGCATAAATTCCGTCGTCATTAGTAACCAATATTCTTAATTTCTTGGAGAAATCAGGCTTGTAACTATTTGGCATTTTTATCCTATTTCAACTTATCTTTAATTAACAAAAGCAATACCAGCCCCGGCAATGCCAACATTGCGGCAAATGCAAAAAACCATTCCCAGCCCAATATTTTAGCAGCATAACCGGCAGGAACCGCAAACCAAGTCCGCCCGAACGCAGCAAGCGAGCTAAGCAAAGCATATTGGGTTGCCGTATATTTTATATTACAAAGCCCGCCCAAGAATGCAACAAAAGCCGATGCTCCGATTCCGCCGGTAAAATTCTCGCATATTATGCTAAACATCAACCAATCGGTATCCGCCCCGATAACCGCTTGCCGACAATACATCAAATTGGTAATCGCATGCAATAATCCGGCAAAAAATAGTAGCTTAACTACACTAAATCTTGTTACCAAAAAACCGTAAAAGAAGATTCCTGCAAAGCTTGCCGCAGTTCCGTAAATTTTAACGATCGAAGCAATTTGTGGCTTGGTGAAACCTAGCTCAACAAAAAACGGACTCGTCATACCGGCGATAAAAGCATCGGCAAGTTTATAAAGAATTATAAACAGTAAAATCATCGCCCATTTGTCTCTTTTGCTAAAATCGATAAAAGGTTCGACAACTTTTTGGTAAAAACTCAATTGCTCAGTGCTGCCTGCATAAACCGGCTCATGTGCAAGCAAACTAGTTGCCACACCAATTGAGGCAAATGCTGCCATAAATAAATAAGTCGCTTGCCAACCGTAATAATGAGCAAAATAAAGCGAACCTGCCGAAGAGACGATCATACCGATGCGATAACCGATTTGAATCATCGTCGCACTCTGCCCTTGCTCGTCTTTGCCGACGATCTCAACCCGATAAGCATCAACGACAATATCCTGACAAGCCGAAGCGAAAGCCACAAATAAAGCCGCAATTGCGACAAGCAAAACATTCTCCTGAGGATTGATACAAGCCAACAGAATAATCGCACCGATCAGTATAATTTGGCTAAATACCAGCCAGCCTCGCCGCCTTCCTAACCTTGAGAATAAAGGCGAAGGCAGATTATCCATAAACGGCGACCACATGAATTTTAGCGTATAGGGAATTGCAACTATGGTAAAAAATCCGATTGCGGTTTTATCGATTCCCGATTCAGCAAGCCGATATGTCAAAGTCGAAGCGGTAAGAGCCAAAGGCAAACCGCTTGAAAAGCCGAGCAAAAGGATAATTATAAGCGGAAAAGATAAATATTTCTGCATTTAAATAGATATTTCGCCTTGAAGGAATCCCCGAGGATTATAATTAAAATCAGTCTCTGCTTGCTTGTTTTCAATATATAAATCCCGATTCATACGCAATGCAAGTTCACCGTTTATATTATCCAGCTGATAGATTTTTCCGAGAAAGTTAATTATTGAAGGCAAAATACCGATATTTATAAAACTGTTTTTTCTGCCTAAATACAAGGATAGTCTTTGCAACATTTCTTTGTAAGAAATTTTCTCACCGCCGCCGAGATTATATTGCTTGGCAAAAGTCTGTGGATTATCGATTATTGCAATTGCAGCATCGGCAACATCTCCCACATTTACAGGGTTAATCAAACCTTTGGCGTTTTTATAAATCGGAAATAGTGATATTTTACGGAGAGTATCGGCAATCTTACCTATAACGTCGCCAAAACCGACTCCGTAAGGCAATAAAGGACGCATCACCGTTAAATCCAAGTTCGCTTCTTCGCAGATTTTTTTAACTGTTTTTTCGCCATTTATAATATCAGAAATTTTATCTTGATCGCCTTTATTAACTTCTCTCTCAGCAATTATAATATCGCTAAAAGCAATTACTCGCTTTACACCGCCTAAAATAAAATGCGGCAATATTGCAGGCAAATAATTTATCGCTGCGGTGTGAATCAAAATATCGGCTTTAATGTCACCGAGTTTGGCAATTTCTTTAGATTTAGAAAAATCACATTGAATATGGCTTAGATTGGGGTGCAAAAATGCAATTTCCGTATCGTTATAACAAGCAATCACCTTAGCACCTGCGGCAAGCAAACGACCGACTATCGATAAGCCGATTGCCGAACTGCTACCTGTTACTACAATATTTTTACCGGCAAAATCAGCGGAATTCGCGGCAAAATTGACTAAATCGTTAATTAAAACTATCCTTGCAATTTCATGACGTGCTGCCAATTTTGAGGTAAACATACCGTCTACAAATCCGAGGAATATTTTTAGCACACAACGCAGCCAAATCGCCGTTTTCATAAATAAAAGCAAGCTGCTCGAATATTTATTCGCCTTACTCCCCTCTCCCTCCGGGAGAGGGTTAGGGTGAGGGAGCTTATCGCTAAAATGTTTATCCAAATAAATCGCAAAGCTTTTTGCCTTGCATTTTTCAAGGAAACTACTTGTCGCCTCGCTGGTGCTGCGGATATGCAAAACCTTCACGCTCGGCACGCAAATCACTTTTCCACCTGCTTTATGCACACGATAGCAAAAATCCATATCCTCCATATGAAGGAAATAATCTTCGTCAAAACCGTTGAGTCTTTTATAAAAATCCGCAGCAATAAACATAAAAGCACCCGAAATCGCCGGCACTTCGTGGGTCTGCTCAGGCATTGCGAGTTTGTTGTAATTTACATTGCCGACTTGCTTAAAAAATCGTTGCAATCCAAGACTCTCAACCGCTGCATTTTTAGGGTCGACAATCGCTCGTCGTCCTCCCCTCTGCTCACTCCCGTCGGGATTTTGCAAATAGCAGCCGGCTAGTGTATTTGCAGGATAATTTGCAATCTCTGCAAGCATATTTTTGCAAGCATCTTGCGGCAACATAGTATCCGGATTCAGCATCAACAAATAATCACCGCTTGCATTTTTTGCTCCGAGATTGCAAGCCTTTGCAAAACCGATATTACCCTGTCCGCTCAAAATTTTAACCCGAGCATCGCTTGCCCGCAATTGTTCAAAATATGCCGAGATTGCAGGCGGATTACCGTTATCGACGATTATCAACTCTTTGCATTCGGGCTGGTTTAAACTCGATTTTACCGCAAGCCGCAACGCATCGCCGGTGTAATAAGTTACGATTATTATACTTACCGACATTTACACCTACAAAATTTATTATCCGTTTAATAATTTATTTATCTCATCTTGTGACAAAACTTCTTCAGGCGGCAACTCAATATTTTCTTGCATAATTTGAGGTTCCACCGCTTCAATCGCCTGCAATACTTCTTCAGATTCAACTTGCACAACAGGAGCAACCTTTTTTGCAACCGGCTTTTCAGGCATGCTTGCAGGGATTATTTCATCAAATCCGTCACCGTGAACATCAACCCCTGCCGCAGCTGCAACATGACTCGGCTCAATTTCTTCTGCGACAAAATTCCGCATCAATAATTCAAGATCGCTTATCGAAACTACCGGGGTTCGGCTAAGTCGCAATTTTTCTTCAAATATCAAATTATCGGCATCGAGTGATTTATCATCAAGAAATTGCTGTTCTTTTAGCACTAATTTTTTAACGCAAGATGCACGTTCAATTTTTATCGCCTCGCTAAAGCCCGACAATTTAAACGCCTGATAGGCACTTTCGGCTTCAATAGTAACATTCTGACCCGATTTAGCGACGATAGAATACATATTCGGGCTGACCGGAGTCAGCTTCTTAACCTTCATAGGCAAAGGTTCAAATATGATTTCCCCGGTCGTCATTAAAACGCCTTCCAGTTCATTCCGCCGATTATATAATCTATTTTATCGCCGACTCCGCTAAGCGGCAGCATACAGGAGCGATATTTGATAATTATTGCATTTTTATTGGTGAATTCGCCTTCCGTAACAACCGGGGTCGCATCTTTAATCACCTTTTCAAAAGCCTCAACAAAAGAGTTTGCCGAAGTATCGAGTAAAATCTCTCCTACTTCTTGACCGCTAACATCATCTCCGAATGCATCGATTAACGCCTTACCGAGATAGCTATAGCGGTAACCGTGATCAACATCATGCCCGGGGTTAACCTGCACCAAAAAGCAATGATCCCAAATATCGGCGATATTTTCGGGCAGAAATTCTTTCTCGCTAGGATAATTGCGATCCGCACGGATTTGCTCCCAATAATCGCTTAATTTCTCGTTGATACGTTTGTGATCGTTCTTCATAAATTTATCGTGAAAGATTATTTTTAAATTCAAAGCGGACTATCAATATAGCATAAAAAAGATATCTCTGTCAGCAATTTTCAATAATAACAATATTTTGTGGAAATCTTGCCGAGCCTTTGCTATATGTTGTTATAAAGCGATTGCTACACCGTATCGACAGCGGCAATTGCGGTATTTTTGCAACATATTTTTAAATGTAACCGGAGTAATAACCATTTTTTCCGTCACTATATTAACATTATTCCCCGAGATGTTTCCGGGCCCCCTTGGCACTTCACTGGCAGGCAAAGCTTTAAACAACCGCTTGTGGCAGCTTGAAACTCTGCAAATTCGGGATTTTGCCACCGACAAACACCAAACCGTAGACGATGCTCCATACGGCGGCGGTGCCGGCATGGTCATGCGTCCCGATATTTTAGATGCCGCTATAAATCAAGCTTACGTTCAAAATCCCGATGCTACTTTAATCTACTTCACCCCCAGAGGCAAAGTTTTCGACCAAGCAACCGCAAGCGAACTCTCGCAAAAAAATCTTATTTTACTTTGCGGACGCTATGAAGGAATCGACGAACGCATAATCGAAAAACATCAACCGCTGCAAATCAGCATCGGTGATTTTGTATTATCGGGCGGAGAAATTGCCGCACTCACTATGCTTGATGCCTGTATCCGCCTCCTTCCCGACGTTATGGGCAGCGAGCAAACCCTGCATGAAGAAAGTTTTGCAGAGTCGGGCGACCTGCAAGGACTAATCGAATATCCGCATTATACCAGACCGCAAATCTGGGATAATCTGCCCGTACCGGAGGTTTTATTATCAGGCAATCATGCAAAAATACAAAATTGGCGGAAAAATCAAGCAGAACACTTGACAAAAAGCTTAAGACCTGATTTATGGGCAGCCAAATTAAAGAAGTTTTGAGGAAAACGACCATGAATATTTTACAAAAACTCGAGCAAGTATACACTGCCAAGCTTTCGGAAGGTAAGACTTTCCCTGATTTCGCAGCCGGTGACACTATATGCGTCAACGTGAAAATTATCGAAGGTGATAATGAGCGTATTCAGGCGTTTGAAGGCGTTTGTATTGCCCGCAAAAATGCTGGTCTTAACTCTTCATTCACCGTTCGCAAAATCAGCCATGGCGAAGGCGTAGAGCGTATTTTCCCGCTTTATTCACCACGTGTGGACAAAATTACCGTAGTTCGCCGCGGTGACGTTCGTCGTGCAAAACTTTATTATTTGCGTGGACTAACTGGTAAAGCTGCTCGTATTAAAGAGAAAAAACGTGAATATGTAAAAGCTTCATAGTTTTAGCTTAAACAACGAATTTAAAAGGCTTCTTTTGCAAAAAAGAAGCCTTTTTTGTTGCCTTACTTGCAACCTGAAAAGCATAAGCAATCTATAATATTTCTGATTTTTATTGATATCTTCTTTGGAATTAAAATCTTGATTGCTTCGCTGTAGAAGCTCGCAACGACGTTGATAGTTTTACAATAATATCAAAGAGTTCCGTCATTGCGAAGGAGCGTAGCGACTGCGGCAATCCAGATTAAATAATGTATAAAAACTGTTGTTAAAAAGTTAATTGCTACATTTTTGCCTTCCTTGCAACCGACAACCTGCAACTTGTTTCTTGTCAATTGTTACAGTTGTGTGAAATTTTTGCTTATATAACAATATCGTCTTGTAGCACCGCACCCAAAATGCTATTATGCAAATAAATATTGAACAAATTGCGTAGTGCAAGAGGTGTTTATGGCAGTTTACGATAATTCAAATAAAAGATCTCAAATTGCATCGGTTGATTTTGACGATAAATCCGGTCGGGCTTTTATCCGCCTACGTCATGTGGACGACATAGAAGAAGTAAAAGAAATGCTTGCAGGGATCGGGCAAGAATTTGTTGCCAATACCAGGCTTGATACAATGCCGATCTTAGTTACCAGAGGTAACGCAAGCAAAGAAGAATTATTTGCAAAACTTGCGGAAAAAGACCAAAGCAGCTTTGAAAAACATGTTCCCGAAAAAACAGGATTATTAGGATTTTTGAAGAAAAACGGCTGGAAAGTCCGTGGAGGCTCTAGCATAATAGGGCAAACAATGACTTTTGTATCTGCATTTAGACAGGCAGATCCCGACAACCCGGGCAAAGTAAAACCTTTTGAAGCTCCGACAGGTATTTTTGCAGCATTTAACTTAGCCGCAAATTTTATAAATATACTTTTTGGAAGCTCAAAACAAAGAGATGAAAATGGACAAAAATATCTCAGTGATTTAATTGCCCAAGAGGTTAATCACTATGCCGCCCAAGAAGGTTCTGAATATAAAATATCAGCAAATGATGTTTATAAAACCGCATATATGACCCCTAAGGAGCAAAAAGAGTCTGAAAAAGACAAAGGAGCAATTGGATGGATCAGAAGAAATGCGGTTTGGTTCGGTGAAGTCGGCTTAAGAACCGTAGGTTCGGTCGCAATGGTTTTAAGCCCGGGTGATTGGAAATTTAGCAATTGGGGCAATGCCGCAAAAGCACTCTTTAGTTCCGGTCCTAAAGCCGCATGGGATATTATAAAAACAAAAGATAAATGGACATTCTGGGCAGGTATGGGAATGGTTACAGGTAAGGCTCTTGCCTTATCCGCAAAAATTGATGACCCCAATGAAAAGCCGACAGGATATCTAGACGAATTACGCAGAAAAGTTTTTTGGTTAGCTTCAACCGTAGTTGAATTTTTCGCTCAGAATGTAGTTGCATATGATAGATTCGCCCATAAAAAAATAAATCTTACCGGAAAACCCGACGGTGTAACCAGAGACTGGTTGGCAGGTACAGGTAATATTATACTTGCAGAACCTCCATATCTGACTCGTGCGGTGTTACCTTACGGCAGGGTTGAGCTAGATGTAGCAGAATCACAAGCACGCTTGGTCAATGCACTTACTCAAATACCACAAGAGAGAGTTTCGACCGTTGCAGCGAGAATAACCGCACGTATGGTTGAACATCTCGGTGATAAAGCACCCGATTTCAGTGTTCTTTACGGTCAAGTAGCGGAAAAATTAGAGAAATATCACGATATTAAAATTACGCCAAAACCCGAAATCGTGAATAATAATGCAAAAACTCAAACACTGGAAGCAACAGCTCCTGCTCCACAGGCACCTGCAGAAAGAAGCTTTACCGATAGTGATACATTTAAAAATATAATTAACAAACCGCAGGAAGATAAAGACCTCAAGGCAACCCAATCGGTCAGTGATCTTGTTGCGAAAAACCGGGAAAATATCAAAAAAGCCCATGACGAGCTAAAAGCAAAAAGACATCAAGAAACTTCTTTGATGGATCAAGCATCACGACCAGAAACGGGAATGGCGGCAGGGGTTAGCTAAATGGTTATTCTAGGTTCTGGCGAGAATTTTGCTATAGCTTGCCGAAACCTAACGCACGATTCCACGCCGAGCCAATTCATCGACCCTTTCATTGAGAGGGTCACCGCTATGTCCTTTAACCCAATTCCACGAAATTTTATGAATCAAGGTTGCTTCTTCAAGCATCTGCCATAAATCAACATTTTTCACCGGCTTTTTATCGGCAGTTTTCCAGCCTCTTTTTTTCCAATCTTTTATCCACACCGTAATTCCGTTTTTAACATAATTACTATCGGTAAAAAGCTCAATCTCGCAGGGTTTGGTCAGTGCCTGCAAAGCCTTAATCGCTCCCATTAACTCCATACGATTATTAGTCGTATCTTTTTCACCGCCGAATAATTCTTTTTCAACTCCTTTAGCGATTAGAATTGCCCCCCAACCGCCCGGGCCTGGGTTACCCGAACATGCTCCGTCGGTATATATGGTAACTTTTGTTGATCCGCTCATAAATCCCTATTTTTTGCCTCAAACTATAGATGAGCTTTAATCATTGCAAAGCATAAAAATAAAAAAGCAAAATAAATTTTTATTCCCCTTGAAACCCCGGACTATACTGCCTATATAGAGGCATGCTTAGAAAATCGAAAAGATTCTCTAAAAATTTTAACAATCTTATTGGAGTTTTATATTATGAAAATCAAACCTTTACATGATCGGGTTTTGGTGCGTCGCTTGGAACAGGAAGAAAAAACCGCCGGTGGCATTATAATCCCCGAAACTGCAAAAGAAAAACCGCAACAAGGTAAAGTTTTGGCAATCGGCAGCGGTATTCGTGACGATTCAGGCAAAATCATTCCGCTTGACGTTAAAGAAGGCGACATCGTTCTTTTCGCAAAATGGGGCGGCACCGAAGTCAAAATCGACGGCGAAGATTTGCTTGTTCTTAAAGAATCAGACATCATCGCTATCGTTGAAAAATAATCTTAGCAGTTGCTAACTATAGTAATTCCTCTTTTGAATTACTATAAAAACCGCCTTTGTGAATGGCGGTTTTACACTGCGAAGCAAGCGGACAACCTTTTTATTTGGTGCAAATAAAAAGTAAAAGTACTATAATTATAAAAATTAAAGGAAAAAATATGGCTAAAATATTGAAATTCGGTGCTGAAGCACGTGAACAAATTTTAATCGGTGCAGATATTCTTGCTAATGCGGTTAAAGTTACTCTTGGTCCTAAAGGTCGCAATGTCGTGATCGACAAATCATACGGCTCACCACGCATCACCAAAGACGGTGTTAGCGTTGCCAAAGAAATCAGCCTGCCCAACAAGTTCCAAAATATGGGTGCGCAAATGTTGCGTGAAGTTGCCAGCAAAACTAACGATGTTGCAGGCGACGGAACCACTACCGCAACCGTACTTGCCCAAGCAATTTTGCGTGAAGGTTGCAAAGCAGTTGCCGCAGGTTTGAATCCTATGGATCTCAAACGTGGGATCGACAAAGCGGTTGAAGCAGTGGTCACTGAAATCAAAAGCAAAAGCAAAGCGATCAGCTCACAAGAAGAAATCGCTCAAGTCGGCACTATTTCTGCCAACGGCGACAAACAAATCGGTGATAAAATTGCCGATGCTATGAAAAGAGTCGGCAAAGAAGGTGTTATCACCGTTGAAGAAGCTAAAGGTCTTGAATTTGAAGTCGACGTTGTTGAAGGTATGTTGTTCGACCGTGGCTATTTGTCACCTTACTTCGTAACCAACTCGGAAAAAATGCTTGTTGAACTCGACAATCCTTTCATCTTGATTTTTGAGAAAAAACTCTCAAGCTTGCAACCTATGATTCCATTGTTGGAAGCAGTTGTTCAATCGGGCAAACCTTTGCTTATCATTGCAGAAGATGTTGAAGGCGAAGCACTTGCAACCTTGGTTGTTAATAAACTCCGCGGCGGCTTGAAAGTTGCTGCAGTTAAAGCTCCCGGCTTCGGCGATCGTCGCAAAGCAATGCTTGAAGATATCTGCATTCTTACTGCAGGCGAGCTTATCAGCGAAGAACTCGGCACCAAACTTGAAAGTGTTAAAATCACTCAACTCGGTCGTGCTAAAAAAGTTGTTATCAGCAAAGAAGAAACCACTATCATCGACGGTGCGGGCGACAAAAAAGACATCGAATCACGTTGCAACCAAATCAGATCACAAGTTGCAGAAACTACATCTGATTACGACAAAGAGAAATTGCAAGAACGCCTTGCTAAACTTGCAGGCGGCGTAGCAGTTCTTAAAGTCGGCGGTTCGAGCGAAATCGAAGTTAAAGAACGCAAAGACCGTGTTGACGATGCTTTGCACGCAACCCGTGCGGCAGTTGAAGAAGGTATCGTCCCGGGCGGCGGATCAACCTTGCTTTACGCAGGTCGTGTGCTTGATAAAGTTAAAGCATTAAACGACGACGAAAAAGCCGGTATCAACATCGTAAGACGTGCATTGCAAGCTCCGCTTCGTCAAATCGTGGAAAATGCAGGCTTAGACGGTGCTGTAGTAGTCGGCAAATTGTTGGAAGGAACCGACACTTCGCTTGGTTTCGACGCTCAAAATCTTGACTATGTTGATCTTATCAAAGCCGGTATTATCGATCCTACCAAAGTCGTTCGCACTGCATTGCAAGATGCTGCGTCGGTTGCAGGCTTGATGATCACCACCGAAGCTTTGATCACCGACAAACCTGAAGACAATAAACCTGCTATGGGCGGCGGTGCCGGTGGCATGGGAGGAATGGGCGGTATGGACGATATGGGCTTCTAGGTTTGGCGTGATTTCTACTATAGCTTGCTACAAACTCCGATTTTTTCGCTTCGTTGCTCACGTATTTATTATGTACGCTCCGCTACGATTATTGAAAATACGAAGTTTTCGCCTACGCTCTAGCGAAATCTCAACCCAACCTAAGTTCATTGAAATCTAGCCTAAAAACCAGGGGGCGGTTCGCAAGAATCGCCCTTTTTTATACCTTAATTTCAGCTATTATTTGTTCAATAGCTCCGCCGTGTTTTTTGAGATGTTGCTTGGCAGCAGATTGCATTTGCGATATTTTCTCGGGAGAGCTTAATAACTCCCCTACCCTATCTTTCAAATCTTCAAGATTATCAACAACTTCAATTGCAGAGTCGGTTTGCATATCTTCAATAAGATTGGCAAAATTACGGTGATATTTTCCGGTAATAATCGCACAATTAAGCCGAGCTGCTTCAAGGGGATTTTGTCCGCCATGCTTAACTAAAGAGCCACCGATAAAGACGATTTGCGAAAGATTATAGAATAATCCGAGTTCGCCCATAGTGTCGGCAATATAAATATCGATTTTGTCGCTAATATTTTGCGATCTTGAACGCATTGCGATATTTAATTCATCTGCCAAACAGCCGGCAATTTCTTCGCCTCTTTTGGCATGTCTTGGGACTATAATTGTGAGTAAATCCTGGAATTGCTTTTTCAAATCAATATGAACATCTGCAATCATCTCTTCTTCACCCGAGTGGGTACTTGCGGCAAGCCAAATCTTGCGATTGCCGATTTGTTTTTGCAAAATATCCAACTCATTTGGCGAGAATTCTAGCGGCAAAGCATCATATTTTAAATTGGCTACCCCGTTAATTTTACCAATTCCCAAAGCTTGCAATCTTTGTGCATCGAGCTTGCTTTGGGCAAAGCAGAAATCAAAACATGCAAGTTGATCTTTAATAAAAGATTTTGCCAAATGCCAACGCTTGAATGACCGCTCCGACATTCTTGCATTAACCAGCCCCATAACACAGCCGGTTTTACGGGTTGTAAAAATCAAATTTGCCCATAATTCTGAATCTACAAATAAGGCAATATTAGGTTGCCAATGAGCAATGAATTTTTCCACCGCCTCAGGTGTATCAATCGGGATAAATTGATGAATTACTGAACTCGGCAAACGTTTTGCCATTAACTCGGCAGAAGTTACCGTAACCGTAGTCAGTAATATAGAAATATCGGGAAAAGTTGCAATAATCGCATCAATCAACGGCAAAACCGAATTTGCTTCGCCGACGCTTGCACCGTGGATCCAGATTAGCTTGCCTTGCGGACGGGGTTGCGATGCAATTCCCAGCCTTTCATTGATACGCAAGCGATTTTCTTTGCCGTTTTTTAGCCTCTGAGTGAGAATTAAAGGCATTAAAGGCGATGCTATAGACGTAATAGAGCGATATATTTGATATAGCATTAAATTTTCTTAATCCTAAGATTCAAACTTTTTAATTTTTGGGATATTTCGCTAGAGCGTAAGCGAAAACTCCTGATTTTTGAGCATCGCACCGCAGCGTATACTAAATACGTGAGTAGCGACCCAGAGAAAATCGGAGTTTGCAGCAAGCTATAGTAGAAATAGCACGAGAATTTATAACATAGCACTTATGACACGATTACGTCCATTATTTTTTGCTTGATACAAAGCAGAGTCAGCCCTTTTGAGCAAGGCTTGGGAGGTATCCCCCATTTCATCGAGGAATGAGACTCCTATACTAACCGTCTTGTTAATCATTCCGACTTGATGAGTTACCTTAAAATCATGGCTTTCTACATTTTTGCGTAAACGCTCGGCAGCATCATTTGCCTGTTTGGAATCGGTTTCAGGCATTAAAACAACAAATTCCTCACCGCCGAATCTTGCTGCAAGATCGGTACTTCGCACGGTTTTGATGATAATTTCCGAGAGTTGTTTTAACACTTGATCACCGACATCATGTCCGTAATTATCATTTACCGATTTAAAATGATCCATATCCATTATCATCAGCGACAATGTTTTATTATTAAGTAGCGATTGTCTCACCATATTTTCAAGATGGACATCGAGATAATGCCGGTTATAAAGCCCGGTCAAACCGTCGGTAATTGCCCGAGATATAGTTTGTTGATAGTTTGATTTCAGGGCATCTTGATATTTCTTGCGACGAATTTGGGTTTTTACCCGTGCCGACATTTCATTATAATCGACAGGCAAAATAATATAATCATTAACACCAAGTTCAAGCCCCTTGGTCATTATTCTTGTATCGTCTTCGTCAACCAACATTAAAACCGGAACATGGCGGGTTTCTTCTTGTCCTTTAAAATGCGATGCTAAGCGTAAACCGTCCATATCGGTAAGTTGAGTATTGACGATTATAAGATCAAAATCACCGTTTATGGCGATATTCATCGAACCTTCAGGCTTGGAAACTGCCTCTACGATATATTCTTTGCTCAAATTTTCGTTAATGCGTTTAATTTGAACAATATCATCGTCAACCACTAAAATTTTTGAGCCTGAAACATCTTGGGTAAAGGTATTTTCACCTTCTTGGAGAACCCCCATTTGCAAGCCGGTTTTATCCCGCAAACGCAATTCATCAAGCAGGAGTTTTATGCGAATAAGTGATTTTACCCGAGCAAATAATGCAATATCGTTGATCGGTTTGGTAAGAAAATCGTCCGCTCCGGCTTCAAGCCCACGAACCCGATCGGCAACATCGGAAAGTGCCGTTACCATCACCACCGGAATATGAGAAATATCTTTGTCTTCTTTGAATTTTTTACAAGTCTCGAACCCGTCCATTCCCGGCATCATCACATCAAGTAAAATCAGATCCGGTTTGTGTTTCTTTGCCTGCTCGATCGCTTCAAATCCGTCACGTGCAGTAACCACGTCATAATATTCGTTGGTGAGTTTAAGCTCCAACAATTTAACGTTTGCAGGCAAATCATCAACTACTAAAACCAAAGCCGACATAATTTATTTCTCACCGAGGAATTTACGAACTGTATCCAAGAACGTTACTATTGAGATAGGTTTAGATATATACGCCTGGCAGCCTGCCCGCATGATTTTTTCTTCATCGTCTTTCATCGCAAAAGCAGTAACTGCAATAATAGGAATATCGGCAATTTCTTTATCTGCTTTAATTTTCTTGGTTACGTCAAGACCGGATATTTCCGGCAATTGAATATCCATAATTATCAATGCCGGGCGATGGCGTTTTACGATTGCAACCGCATCTATCCCGTCTTTAATCTCAATAGTTTCATAACCGTGAGCTTCAAGTAAATCTTTAAATAATTTCAAATTGAGGTCGTTATCTTCGACTATAAGAATCTTTTTACCCATATTTGTAACTTTTATTATCTTTGTTTATTGTTTGAAAAATCAAGAAAATTATTTATGCATAGCTTGGTATCATTTGTTTATCATAATAAATAAATTACATATAAATAGTTAAAAATTTATTAAGAACGATAATTTTTATTGATTAAACATTGTCGGAGCCGGGTCAATTGTTATAAAGCCTTGACTATTAACACTTAATATAGCAAGCCCACGTTCAATGGTTCCGTCGTCACGGAAACGAAATATTCCGTTTGCCGGCCCGTTGAAGCCTACAGCATCGGTAATTAAGGATTTATCAAAATTTTCACCTTTAGCAGCTATTGCAATTGTTGTTGCCAATGCAACAGCGTCGTAAGAAAGGCTGGCACGGCGATCCGGCTTATATGAATATGTTTTTATGAAATGCTGTTCAAAAGCTTTATAATTCTCAGGAGGCGAACTTGCAAACCAACCACCTGATAAATTTGCCAATTTGTTAACTTCCGGGTCGTCCCATAATCCGGTTCCGAGCATTTGTATATCAGAAGATTTTATTCCGCTTGCCGTCAGTTTCTCTACCAATATTTTAAGTTTTTCACCTCCTTCTGCGATAAATAATGCTCGATTCTTACCTGGATCGTCCTGTAAAAAACGTGCCAAACGACCGATATTGTTATCTAAAGTTGATAAATCTTCAGGGTAATATTCACGAGGGTGGATACGATTACCGTTTTTGCGTACTTCTGCCGATAATTGCTTAATAATCGCCGCACCGTAAGGATTACTAGGTACGAGTGCAGCCAAATTAGTAATTTTCTTACTTAAAGAATATTGCACAATTCTAGTAACTTGCTGTTCGGGTATGAATCCGAATAAATAAACCCCTTCACCTGCAACTGCGATATTATTGGAGAAAGTAATTACGGGAATATTTTTACTTTTGGCTATAGATGCAACCGCACTTACTTGTTTACTAAATACCGGCCCCAAAATAATTTTTGCCCCTTCTTGCAGAGCATCTTGAGTGGCTTTTTCCGCAGTTTCTATATTGTCACCGCTATCTTTTGGTAATAATTCAATTTTTGCGGTAATTTCTCTACTCGCAAGTCCGCTATATTTATCGTAAATAGCCATAACTGCAGCATCAAGAAAAGATTGTCCGAGCGAAGCATATTCACCCGATAAAGGAATCAATAATGCTACTTTTACGGTTGTCGCTTTGCTGACTTCACCGATTCTGGTCGGCGGTGCGTAAATCTGTGCCTGCACCGGTTGCACCGATTGCTGCGGATTATTTTCTTCTACGGCTTTTATATTTGAAGCGGGTGCGTATAATTCTTTTTCACTATTATTTAAATCAGCTGCTGGGATTGGTGTGCTTTCGGTTTTTTCTTGTGGTTTATTTTGCGGATTTTGCGATTGCTGATTTTGTAATTGCGGAGCTTGAATATTTGTCGGCTCTGGTTGTTCAATTTGCGCATCTTCTTCCAAGTCAGGTGAGCATGCTACAATTGCAATGATTGCAAGCAAAGCAATAATACGATAGATGTGTTTTATTATATGATCCATAATTAAAACCAGGTTATCCAAATGAAGAATAATAGTCAAATATTTGTAGCCGGATTATACGTAGTTGCAACCCCGATCGGCAATTTGTCGGATATTAGTTTTAGGGCATTGGAAATACTAAAAAAATCCGACCTAATCGCTTGTGAAGATACTCGGGTAAGCGGAAAATTACTCTCGCATTTCGGCATAAAAGCCAAAACCACGTCTTATCATGATCATAATGCCGACGAAAAACGCCCCTATATTATAGAACAATTACTTGCCGGCAAAACCGTATCGCTAATTTCCGATGCCGGAACGCCGCTAATTTCCGACCCCGGATATAAATTAGTGCGTGAAGTTAGCGACTTGGGAATCAAAGTTTTCCCAATTCCCGGAGCATCATCGCTGACAACCGCTCTTTCTGTTTGCGGATTGCCGACCGACCGGGTTTTATTCGCCGGATTTTTACCAAATAAAGCAGGTGCAAGAGACAAAGCGATCGAAGAAGTTGCCGATATTAAAGCAAGTTTGGTGTTTTTTGAGTCTGTGCATCGTTTGCAAGCAACTTTAATTGCCCTTGCCGAGATTTTGGGGGAACGTGAGGCAGTAGTTGCCCGTGAACTAACCAAATTACACGAAGAATTGCGACGGGGTAAATTAAGCGAACTTGCCGGGCATTACAAAGAAAGCGGCAACCCCAAAGGGGAAATCGTCATCGTAATTGCCCCACCGAACAAAACCATTGAAAATACTATAGATAGCAAAGAGTTACTAACCTCTTTGCTAAAATCGATGAGCCTCAAAGATGCAGTAGCCGAAACTGCAAAAATCACCAAATTACCAAGGCAAGATATTTACAAACAAGCAATTGAGATCAGAGACAAATCATAATCAATGATCTAATAACCAGTCATTATGCGATCAACAAGCTGCTTAATCGTCGGAACAAAACCATTCGCATAGAACGGATCGCCGGCGAAATTATACGCATTATGCCCCGAGAACATCAATTGATTTTCAACATCACCGTCATGAGCAATTGCCTGCAAAGTTTTTTGAATACAGAAACTTCTCGGATCGGCTTTTTTACCGGTGTTAAAATCATCTTTATCTTTCCAATTGCTGAATTTGCAATGGCTTAAACAGCCCATACAATCAACCTGATCTTTCAATATATCGGCAGCTTTTTCAGGAGTTACGAATATAATAGTCGAATCCGGAGTTTTGAGAATATCGTTAAAACCTTGAGCAATGTAAGCATCGGCACGGGCTTTATCTTCGGCTTTTAAATACACCGGACGACCTCTTTGTCCAACCGGCAAAGCAGCATTAAATTCACCTTCAGAGGCAGCCAAATAAGGCATCTGGCGTTGTTCACGCTCGGTAAGTTCGATGATAAAATTATTACGCACCGCCGAGGAATAAAATCCGGTCGGGCTGAAGCGGTTAAGATAAATATCGCCTTCTTTCAAAGTTCGCAATTTATTCTTCCAGCTATCTTTAATTTGGCTTTCTACGGTGAGTAACGGACGAGTTCCGAATTGGAATGCAATCTCGCCGATTTCAGGATTGTCGAGCCAATCTTGCCAATCTGCAATATGCCAAACACCACCTGCCATAATAATCGGAGTTTTTTGCAACCCTATTTCATTCATATATTTACGTAATTCGGCAACTCTCGGATATGGATTTTCCGGTTTACGGGGATCTTCACTGTTGGAAAGACCATTGTGACCGCCGGCAAGCCAGGGATCTTCATAAACCACGCTGCCTAGCAAATGGGGAACTTTAGAATAAGAACGCACCCACAAAGCACGAAATGCCCGCATTGAAGAAACAATCGGGTGATAATAAACATTATATTGTGCGGCAATTTCCGCCAATTTATAAGGCATGCCGGCACCGCAGGTAACGCCGTGGATCAAGCCTTTTGCACCACCCAAAACTCCGTGTAATATCCGCTCTGCGCCGCCCATTTCCCACAAAATATTCATGTGGATACGACCTTCGCCGCCCGATATTTCATGAGCGATTTTTGCCTGCTCGATTCCGCCGATTATACCGAAATCAACCAATTCTTCGTGGCGTTCTCTTCTAGTATTAGTTTTATAGATTTGCGGCAATATTTCACCGTTTGCATCATAAGTATCGGAATTAACCCCGGAGAATGTTCCGACTGCACCGGCAGCCGCAAATGCACCTGCACTTTTGCCCGTACTGACTGCAATTCCCTTACCGCCTTCGATTATAGGAAGAACTTCTTTGCCCGAGATAACCACCGGCTTCAATTTATCTAAAAATGCCATTACATATTCCAATTTATGAACAAACTTCTATAAAATAGAAGCCTAATTATCGGTAAATATATTGATGATTTATAACAATGCAATAAACTTCTAACCCTGCCTGTAATATTTTTGCAACAAGCCCTGTAAAAAGAGATTATTTATGAATTTTCCGCTTCGTCTTTGCTTTGCAAATCACGTGCTTGCAGATCACGGGCTACTTCGGGTTTTTTGAGCAATAAATCAATTTTATGAGCTTCCTCGAAAGAATTATCGAGACGAAATCCGATGCGTGGAGCATAACGCAATTTCATTTGATCGGAAACCAACTTGCGTAACAAAGGTGCATTTCTTTGCAATGCCGCCAAAACTAAATCCCGGTGCAATCCGCCGAGCGGCATAAAATACGCAGTTGCGTTTTTTAGATCCGGACTAACACGAACTTCGGAAACTGTTATCGGGGTTTTGTTGATGTCTTTATCGTGACATTCGCCACGAATAAATATACCTGCAAGGACGTGACGAATCTCCTCACCGACACGCAATTGACGCTGACTCGGCGGCTTAATATTCATAACAATCTCCATTGGGGTAAAACCACGATGGCGGGAGTGACGGGGCTCGAACCCGCGACCTCAGGCGTGACAGGCCTGCGCTCTAACCAACTGAGCTACACCCCCTAAACGTGGAGGCAGATAACAATCATGCTTTTAAATAAAAATCAAGATATATTATTAAAAAAATTAACACCCGATAATTTATTGATTATTTAATCTTTGGTTGAATTAGTCTTTTATTCTGCTAAGTTCGGCTCGAAATTTTTAATTCGGAGAAATTAGGTTATGAAAATAGACGGTTCGGCAATTAGAACGGGAATGGTTATTGAGTTTAAAGGCAAACTCATGTTGGTAGTCAGCATAAAAATCGGTACGCCCGGCAATTTGCATGCTTTCAACCAAGTTGAAATGCGTGATATTCGCAGCGGCACCAAGGTTAATTATAAATTCACCAGCGAAAAAGTCGAACGGGTTCAGCTCGAGCAAAAAAATTACCAATATCTCTATGAAGACAATAACATGTTGGTATTCATGGATAATGAAACTTACGAACAAATCCATGTCGACAAACAATTGGTCGGCGATGCTCTGCCCTTCTTGCAAGAAAATATGAATACGGTTATCGAATTTTACGAAGCCGAGCCGCTTAACATCACCTTGCCGGGCAGCGTGATTATGGAAATCGTCGAGACCGAACCCGTGGTTAAAGGTCAAACCGCTTCTTCGTCTTACAAGCCTGCTATACTTAGCAACGGCGTTCGCGTAATGGTACCGCCTTTCATCGATGCCGGCACTAAAATTGTCGTCAATACCGTCGATGCAACTTATGTCGAAAGAGCAAAATAATGGCTCCACGCTCAGCGATTCTCAATGTTATGACTGCCGCCGCATTAAAGGCAGGCAAATCTGTATTACGTGATTTCGGCGAACTCGATAAATTGCAGGTTTCCCGCAAAAGCATCGCCAATTTTGCCACTAATGCCGACAAACGCTCGGAAAAAATGATTCATTCCGAACTTGCCAAAGCCCGCCCTACTTTCAGCTTTATGATGGAAGAAAGCGGCGAAGTTATCGGCAGCGATCCGACCCAACGTTTTGTTATCGACCCGATCGACGGCACTCATAATTTCATTCATGCCGTGCCTTATTTCTGCATCGCAATTGCTTATGAAAAACAATTAAATAACGGCAAGTTTGAAACTCAAGCCGGCGTTATTTACGACCCCATAAACAATGAGCTTTTCTGCACCGAACTTTATCAAGGTGCAACTATGAACGACCAAAGGATTATGGTTTCCGGGCGTAGTGAAATCGACACCTGCATGATCGCATCTTTCTCACCTGCCCGCACCAAATATGCGGCAAAAGTGCAAGCTGCTTTGGCAGAAAACCCGTTAATGTTACGGGCGACCGGATCAACCGCATTAGACCTTGCTTACGTTGCAGCAGGACGTTATGACGGAGCTTGTTTAATATCCTATAAACATTGGGATATTGCAGCAGGAAAGTTGCTAGTTCGTGAAGCCGGCGGACAAATCACTTCAGAAGAATCGGAAGACAGAAAATTACTTTTTGTTTCCAATCCGCATATTCATAATAAAATCGCTGCTACTTTGCCAAAACCTTGATATTTTGGGGGTTAAAATGCCGCTTATTCTGCCCTATAAAGATACATTTCCGACAATAGGCGAAGATGCTTTTATCGCCAAAGGTGCGGTTGTCATCGGCGATGTTCATATTGGCAAGCAAAGCAATGTTTGGTTTGGCTGCGTTATTCGTGGCGACGTTAATTATATCCACATCGGCGAGCGTACCAATATCCAAGACGGCAGCGTAATTCACGTTACCCGCAAAACCGGCCCTACTATCATCGGCAACGGTGTGACGATTGGACATAGTGTTTTGCTCCATGCCTGCAATCTGCAAGATGATTGCTTCATCGGAATGCACGCAACTATAATGGATCGGGTTACGGTGGAAAGCGGAGCTTGGGTTGCAGCCGGAGCTTTGGTGCCACCAGGCAAAACCATTCCCAAAGGGCAGATCTGGGCAGGTAATCCGGCAAAATATCTGCGTGATCTTACCCCTGAAGAAATCGCATTTATCCCCGTATCAAGCAATAATTACGTTGAATTGGCTAAGGATTATTTATAATCTAATAAAGTTGATAAGAGATATGGCAAACATTGTTATTTAGAGAAATATTGTAATCAGTATAAGGAGAATTTGTGCAACTTACAACAGCTGTATATCCCCATATTTTTCCCGATAATGCTTTACCGTCATCTATTTTCTTATCTATATTATAAGCCTGACTCGGTTTCATTACACCACAACTATCATTTGCAACAATTGGATCAGAGGCTCCTGCAATATTTAATGATCCATTACACATTTGTGCAAATAAGAAAATTCCGTTCGGAAAATTATAGTCGGTGGTTAAATTATTTGGTATTGTACCTGTTGCACCAGATTGCCATTGCCCGGCTGCAATCATACCGTAATTATCGTTAATCGCCAATTTTGGGTATCCTACCCCTAATTGTATAGCCCCGTTAAAACTTTCTCTTATTAAGTTTGCCGCACTTAAATGAATAAAAAACAAGGGCAATTCACTTGTAAAATAACAATCCGGAGTCGTCAGTGATCCAAAACAACCAACACCTCCTCCCTCAAGAACTCCGTTACCGTTGCCGTTTGCCCCAAGATTATAATTAGAGGCAGTTACACAATCCCCAGGCAAACAATCATATTTGCTTTTAAAAGTCATAAAAGATGTTTGATATTCTTGAAATTGGCTTATTTGCGACTTTAGTTTAGCCGCATTGATCAAATCATTCCCCAGCAAAACTCCGCCGACAATCAATCCGATGATAACCAAAATAATCGAAAGCTCTATAAGCGTGAAACCGCCTTTCCTATGGTAGGTTGTAGGTTGTAAGCTTTCATAATCCATATAAAATGCAAGATATTATTTGTTTAGTCCCATAATGTTATGGTTTGGATTTAAATTAAAAGCAGTCGGATTTTGATCGAACTGCTCGATGATTATATCATAAGGCGTTTTATATTTCAAAGCTTTTAACGGTCTTTTGAGGTTATA